>CETH01157687.1_pt1 | contig 86967 bp, 80 predicted proteins | sample 361461 | NCBI WGS metagenome assembly CETH01 (sample SAMEA2622695, study PRJEB7988) | marine metagenome | isolation source: saline water (ENVO:00002010), including | reverse complement strand
GCTTAATGCTAGGCTTAATGATAGATGTAGTAAGATAATAGGGGCAGAAAATCGACAAGCTGTGCAAGAAGCACATGAAATTGTTATATTATCTGTACCGTGGAGTGCTCATCACAGTACATTAGATTCAATACGGGAATCAATGGAGGGTAAGATCCTAGTTGATATTGTAGTACCATTATCTGAAAATAATCCTAAAAAAGTTGATATGCCTCCAGAAGGGTCAGCTACTGAGTCTGCCCAGAACCTACTTGGCGAAAATATTAATGTTGTAGGCGCTTTGCATAATGTTTCAGCAAAAGTTCTTAATAATATTAATGAACCAATTAATTGTGATATATTGATCTGTGGAAATAACCTTGAGGCAAAAAATACTGTTATGTCTTTAATAGAGAAGATTGGTGCTAAGGCTTACAACTGTGGACTTGCCGAAAGTGCGCGTTGTATAGAAGCGCTGACTCCTATTTTAATTAGACTTAATATATCTAAAAGCACTTCCTTTAAACATGCTGGCATTAAAATTTGGGGCGAAGATTAACTATAGATTCAGTGGATTTTGTATTTCTTGTAAACATAAAAGTATTAATTGGTTATTATAACTCAATGACCCCTTCTTGATGAAGTTCTGATGAAACTTCGTCAAGTGCTTTTCGAAATCTTTTGAACATTTCAGTTATTTCTTCTTCGTTAATGATCAATGGGGGGGAAAAGGCGCATGTATCACCGCATGGAGCTTGTCTGAAAATTAATTTATAACGCTCTTCTGCTCTATCTTTAACCCTTTTTGCAATCAATCCATCAGGGCTAAAAAATTTACCCCTTTTTTTATCTTCGGCTAATTCTATGGCCCCTAGAAGACCCTTACACCTAACATCTCCTACTAGGGGATGGTCTTTAAACTCCATTATTTTGCTTTTAAAATGTTTTGAGACTTGAGCTATATGAGATAACATATTCCTCTGTTCAAATAGCTCAATCACTTTTAGAGCAACTGCGCATGCAACTGGGTGCCCCCCATAAGTAGTCCCATGTCCAAAGTAGCCTATCTTGTTGCAGCCCATTTCTATTCCAGAGTAAAATTCTTTATCAATCACAAGTGCAGATAGTGGTTGGTAGGCAGAAGTTAAGGCTTTAGCAAGAGTCATGGTATTGGGGCGAATTCCCATTGTTTCGCATCCCCACATATTGCCAGTTCTCCCAAAACCGCAGATGACTTCATCAGCAAAAAACATGATGTCATAACTGTCGAGTACTTTCTGTATCTTTTCGTAATATGTATCTGGTGGAATAATTACTCCACCAGCGCCGGTAATTGGTTCAGCAATAAACCCTGCAATGGTATCTGGGCCTTCACGCAGGATAATATCCTCTAACTCATGTGCAAGTCTTGATGCGTATTCAGTTTTGCTTTCTCCTGGTTGAGAATTATGCAACCAATTTGGTTCAGATACATGAACTATGCCAGGTATGGGTAGATCGAATGCCTCATGGCTGACAGGTATTCCTGTAAGACTTGCTGCTCCAATAGTTGCTCCGTGGAACCCATTGACACGGCTAATAATTTTCTTTTTCTTTTCACGGCCCAAAGCATTGTTATAGTAGCGGGTGAATTTAATTAAGAAATCATTTGCCTCAGATCCGGAAAGCGCAAAGTGGACCTTTGCCTCATCAATCGGTACTATTTCTGAGAGGCGCTCAGATAAATCAATGGCAGGATTAACTGATTTATAAGCTAATGTATGATAATATGGAAGGCGATGCAGTTGTTCTACTGCTGCTTGAATTAGCTCTTCATCTCCAAAGCCAAAGGCAGTACACCACATTCCAGCTGCACCCTCAAGAAAGGGAGTTCCATTCTCGTCATATACAAATATTCCTTTTCCTCCTGAAATCACAGAGGGCCCTTTATTACGTTGAGTAGCTAAATCGCAATAACCATGAATCATATATTTTGCGTCTCTTGCGGATGCTGAGTTTCTATTTTGCATGCTGGTCTTCCCCTGAAATGCAGATATTAGTCAACAATAACTACACATTGGTAGTATAGGCATTACTACTCTATATATTACAATAATTATTATTTGGAATATATGTTTGGAGGGGTATTGTATCACTTATATAATTTTAACTAAAGTGCCAATTGGGAGTAAGCGCTATAATGTCTTATAGAATTTCTGTAGATACTGGAGGAACTTTTACAGACGTAGTGGTCAGTGACCAAAGCGGACATTATACTATTGGTAAATCTTTAACTACCCCTGAACGAATTTATGAGGGAATGGAAAATGCCCTTAAAGTAGCAGCTGAAGAATTGAGTATTTCCTTAAAGGAATTACTGAGTAATGCAGATATCCTAATTTACGGTACAACTCGAGCGACTAACGCTATAGTTACTGGAAAGGTAGCTAATACGGCATTTATTACTACTGCTGGATTTCCAGATACATTAGTAGTTAAAGAAGGGGGTAAATTCAATCCACACGACTTTTCAAAGGAATTTCCAAAACCTTATATTCCTCGGCGTCACACGTTTGAGATAGAAGGTAGAATTGATTCAAGTGGAATGGAAGTTATTCCATTTAATTATAAAAAGGCTAAATCTGTATGTTTGGAAGTTGGCGATAAAGAATTTGAGGCAATAGCTGTATGTTTTTTATGGTCAATAGCTAACCCTACCCATGAACAGGAAATGGGTGAGCTAATTCAGGAAACTTTACCAGGTATTCCCTTTACATTATCGCATAAACTCATACCTGTAGTGCGAGAGTATAGACGTTCTTCTGCAACTGCTATAGATGCTTCTCTTAAGCCTTTAATGCAAAGCCATCTAAAAGGACTAGAAGTAGATCTTCGCGGTGCGGGTTATTCAGGTGAGATTTTGGTTTCTAATGTATCAGGCGGATGTAGTAATATTGATACGTTAATAGATAAACCAATTTATACGGTTAACTCTGGTCCAGCTATGGCTCCAATTGCTGGATTGGAGTTTTCAAGTATAGAAGGGCAGGGTAACGATGTCATCGTATGTGACTCTGGAGGAACAACGTTTGATGTTGGCCTTGTTAGGGCTGGACGCCTTGCTTTTTCAAGGGATTCCTGGATGGGGCAACCGTATACTGGACATTTATTAGGTGTTTCGTCAGTAGATGTTCGCTCGATTGGTGCTGGAGGTGGTTCAATAGCCTGGATAGATGAGGGTGGTTTGATGAGAGTTGGGCCGCAGTCTGCCGGCGCTAAACCTGGGCCTGCATGTTATGGCCTGGGAGGTAAGGATCCGACAGTATCAGATGCCGCAGCTGTTCTTGGGTACTTTAATCCAGAATTTTTCTTAGGTGGGATGATGGCTCTCGATATTGCTTCTGCATATAAAGTTTTAGAAAAAGTGTCTAATCCTATAGGAATCCAAGTTGAGTTGGCGGCTTGGCAAATTCTGAATCTTGCAAGTGATTTAATGATGGGGGCTATTAGTGATATTACTATTAATGAAGGATTTGACCCGCGAGATAGTACCATTGTGGCTGGTGGTGGCGCTGCAGGATTAAATATTTTGAAAATTGCTGAAGAATTAGGTTGTCAAAGAGTTATTATTCCCAAAGTTGCATCTGCTTTGTCTGCGGCTGGGATGCAGTTTGCAGATATAGTGTGTGAAGAGTCGGCTAGTTTGTTTACTAGTTCAGCTAACTTTGATTTTGAAGGGGTTAATAGTCTTCTTGATTCTTTGGAAAGAAAATTAACAATCTTTCGTCATTCTATGCCTGTATATAATGATTCTCCTTTCTACATGGAGTTAACTGCAGAAGCACGCTATGAGGGTCAGGTATGGGAGCTTGATACACCTATTACTACTGGCCGGTTAAAAAACAATAGAGATTTAGATGCTTTCATAGAGTCTTTCCATAAGGTCCATGAAAGAGTTTTTGCTGTTAGAGACGAAGGAAGCTCAGTGGAGGTAATGAGCTGGAAGGCTCGTCTTAGTCTCAAGGTTTCCAGTCAATCTATTATTGATAACAAAAATAAAAAAGACAGTAGTAAAATAATGGCAGGCAATCGCGTATGTTGGTTTGGTTATCAAGAACCGATGGATACACCGGTGTATAGGGGATCTAGTCTTACAGTTGGTAAACATATAGAGGGTCCTGCTATTATAGAAGAGCCAACTACAACGATAGTTGTCTATCCTGATATGGCTATCACAGTGAGCGAAAATGGAAATTATTTAGTTGTTATAAATAATTGAGTAAACATATGATAAAAAAAATAAATTCATTTAGAGATAGGTCAGCTGAATTTGACCCTTATATGACAGCAATAATTGCAAATAGGGTTGATGGTATAATACGCGAAATGACTAATACGCTTCTTCGTTCTGCAAGGTCAGCCGTTATTAATTCAGCCCGAGATTTTTCATGTGCAATCTGTACTTCAGATAATCAGCTTTTAGCCTCAGCTGAAGGCCTGCCCATACATATTTTTGGTTCTCATTTACAGACAAAAGCTATGTATGATTTCCATTCTGGGAATATTAATGAAGGGGACTGTTACCTGCATAATGATCCGTATTCAGGTAATACTCATGCAGCAGATCATACATTTTTAGTTCCTGTTTTCTTTGATGGAGAACATTTTTTCACCGCAATAGCAAAAGCTCATCAGGCAGATGTTGGAAATGCTGCTCCAACAACTTATATGGCAGGTGCAAAAGATCAATATGAAGAAGGCGCTCTCATTTTTCCGGCTGTGAAGGTGCAGGAAAATTATGAAATGGTCCAAGATATTGTACGTATGTGTCAATCTAGAGTTCGTGTGCCTAGCCAGTGGTATGGCGATTTCCTGGCGGGTATAGGGTCAGCTCGTATAGGTGAGAAGCGTTTGAAGGAGCTTTGTGGTAAGTATGGAAAACATATAATTAAGAATTTTATTACACATTGGCTCGATTATTCTGAAGAAAGAATGATTCAGGCAATAGGTAAGTTACCGAGGGCTACTTTGACTAATAGCGGAGCTCATGATCCCTTTGGCGACCTTTTACCAGATGGCATACCTTTGAAGGTAACTTTGGATATAGACCCGGAAGAAGCAATTATAAAACTCGATCTTACTGACCATCCTCCTAATGTAAACTGTGGATTCAATCAAAGCGAAGCTTGTACGTCTGCTGCATCTATAGCCGGGGTCTTCAATTCTATAGATTCGTCTGTACCCCGGAACTCTGGTTCTTTTAGAAGAATTAAATTACATCTTAAAGATGGAGCTGTTGTTGGGAGACCTAGTTTTCCTCATAGTTGTTCTGTTGCTACAACAAATATAGCAGACCGTCTTATCAACATAACTCAGGCTGCTTTTGCTCAGATAGGTGATGGTTGGGGTCTGGCAGAAGGCGGTATTGGTTTGGGGGCTGGTTTCGCTGTAGTTTCAGGTGATGATCACCGAGTTGATAATAAGCCATATGTAAATCAATTGCATATTGCTGCAAGCGGAGGGCCCGCTTCATCAAGCTCTGATGGGTGGATAACATATGGTATACCGGTTGTTGGGGGGTTGATGTATAGAGATTCGATCGAAATAGATGAATTAAAGCATCCTATGTTATTTCATTTTTTACGCTTGATTCCTGGAAGCGGAGGTGCGGGCAGATACAGGGGGGCTCCTGGACAGGAAGTAGCTTACGGTCCGATAAATAATAATATGAGTGTGATTTGGCCGTGTGATGGGACCCACTATCCACCAAAGGGCGTAAGGGGCGGACTTAATGGTAAAAACTGTAGTCATTTTATAGTTCATGAAGATGGTAGCGAAGACGAATTACCTAACGTAGCTATAGTTAATTTAACTAAAGGTGAAATTGTCCGTGGTAATCAAAGTGGAGGGGGAGGGTATGGAAGTCCCCTAAAGCGTGATCCAGAGCGTGTACTCTATGACGTTATGGAAAAATATGAAACTATAGAAAGAGCTGAGGATGTATATGGAGTAGTATTTTCAGGATCCATTGATTCAGGAGATTTGCTAGTTGATGATTTAGCTACTGCAGAATTAAGAAAAAAGGGTGATAAGTAATTATGCTATATTGTTCGATGAAAGAAGGGTTTAAAAGAAATGTCAAAGCAGAATAGTCCTAATTTCCCAATAATACGTTTACCAGTTGCAGAAACTGAACCTTTGCCGTTTGTCTATCGAGTTAAGCTAAATCATCCCTATTCAGCACCAATAAATGATATTCCTGGTCATATTATTGGTCTTCTTGAAAAATCTAAGCGCCTAAATACCCTACCGGAAGGGGGGAGTGTTGCGGTAACATGCGGCAGTCGAGGTATAAAGTCTAAGCCAGAAATTGTTCGTACAGCAATTAATTGGCTCAAAGGTAGGGGGTTAAAGCCCTTCATTGTTCCGGGTATGGGAAGTCATGGTGGTTCAACTGCTGATGGACAAATGCAGCTTCTTAAGGAACTAGGTTTTTCTGAAGACACAATGGGTTGTCCTGTAAAAGCAACTATGGATGTTGTTGAGCTTGGGAAAACCTCTCATAACATACCTGTATATTTTGATCAAAATGCTTCAGAGGCAGATGGTGTACTTGTCATTAATAGGGTTAAGCAACATACATCTTTCCCCAGAGAAATTGAAAGTGGGATAGTTAAGATGATTGCTATTGGGCTTGGGAAAGCGAAGGGTGCTCGACTTATTCATAGGTTGGGTCCTAAGGGTTATTCAGATGTTTTGCCAGAGTGTGCAAGAGTCGCAATAGATAACTCTAATATAGCCTACGGCATAGGAATTGTTGAGAATTCACATCACGAGGCTACTTTTATCGAGGGTGCAGAACCTGAGGATTTTCACAGTGTTGATAGTCAGCTTCTTATCAAGGCAAAAGAATTATTACCAAAACTACCATTTGGCCAAATAGATGTGCTTATAGTTCAGGAGTTAGGTAAGAATATTTCAGGTAGTGGTATGGATCCTGCTATTTCAGGTAGAGCTGAAATACGTGGAAAACCTAACCCTGACCGTCCTTTTGTTAATAAGCTGGTTGTTCTTGGAGTTACTCCTGAAAGTCATGGTAATGGTTTAGGAATAGGTGCGGCTGACTTTACGACTAAGAGAGTTGTTGATGGATTGGACTTGTATGCAATGTATCTTAATGGAACTACTGCAACGTCAGTTGAGAAAGTTGGTATTCCTCCAGTATTAGCCGATGACTCTCAGGCGATCAGAGCAGCAGTTGCTTCTTCATGGAGACTCGATGGAGAAAATGCACGACTTTGCATTATCAAATCTACACTACATTTAGATGAAATTCTTCTATCTCCATCATTAGTTGATGACCTTGGAGACTACGGAAGTGTTATTTCAGAAAAAATGAATATTGAATTTGATGATTTGGGAAATCTTGTTACTAAATTATAAAAACGTTAGTTTCTGATGAAATATCATAATTTTTATTAAAGTAAATAAACGCTATGTTAACAAATAAGCAAATTGAGGAAATCCAAGAGAGTCTCCTAAGCAAAAAAAATCTTCTTATGCAACTTTCTGAGCAAACACAAACAGACAGACAGCCAGTATTATTAGATCAATCTTCTGTGGGTCGAATAAGCAGAATGGATAATATACAATTACAAGCTATGCAGATAGATTCAGAGCAACGTCGTCAGTTATCAATAAAACTAATTAATTCTGCACTGTCTAGGATCGAAGAAAAGAATTATGGCTACTGTGTTATTTGTGAGGAGCCTATAGCTATAGAACGTCTTAGAAGTGATCCAGCAGTGGTCAATTGTATCTACTGTGCGCAGAAATCTGCTTGATATTTTGAGATTCTCTTCAAAAGTCTAATTACGTTAAATTAGCGCCTTGTTTTCCAGTAGCCCTTAGAGTGTAATCTTGGCAATTATGGATCTATCCAAGTTATTGGGATATCAGTAAAAATATATTTAAAACAATACTTTAATATAAAGGATATAGTCATCTATTAGGCTATGCCGCTTTGTATTATAGGAAAAATACTTTCTTTTCATGAAATTTTTCTGGACACCACACGAACAGAGCATAAGGTTAGGCATATGGTAGTTATTTTGTGCTTATTTTTTTATAAGCCCTGATTTCATCATTTGGTTTCTAACCTTATTTGCGTCATGCTCAAGGGGATTTTTCGTATGTGTGGCATTGTTGGCTTATTTCTTAAGGACAAATCACTTCACCCAAAACTCGGTCACATGCTATCCGAGATGTTGGAGACAATGACTGACAGAGGACCTGATAGTGCAGGCATAGCCATTTATGGGACAGAAAAAAATAAGATTTTGAAGATAAGTTTGCATACTTCTGATTCTAATAGCTTTGTTAACTTGAAAGATGAGATTGAGTCTAGGTGGGGTAATAATGTTTCAATCGATACAAAAAGTACTAGTGCAATACTAGATGTTAATGAGGAATTTTTTGAGCCTGTTAAGAGTTTAATCGATACACAGTTTCCAGAAATAAATACTCTAAGCTTTGGTTCTACTATTGAAATATTTAAGGGTATAGGCCTGCCGGCTGATGTATCCAGAAGTTTTTCGATAAATAGTATGTCGGGTAGTCATGGTATAGGGCACACTAGGATGGCGACTGAATCCGCTGTTACAACATTAGGGTGTCATCCTTTCTCTACAGGAGAAGATCAGTGTTTAGTGCACAATGGCTCTTTATCAAACCACAATACTGTTAGGAATCAGTTAATAAGGCATGGAATGAAATTTGAAACTGAGAATGATAGTGAGGTTGCGGCTGCATATTTAAGTTATAAAATGGATAACGGGTCATCTCTTAGTGATGCTATGCAAAGCGCACTTAGAGATCTTGATGGTTTTTTCACTTTTGTGGTTGGGACGCGGGAAGGTTTTGGAGTGGTTCGTGACTCCATTGCATGTAAACCAGCTGTATTAGCAGAGACCGAAAAATATGTTGCTTTTGGTTCAGAATATAGAGCTCTAGTCGGTTTGCCCTCTATTAATTTAGCACAGGTTTGGGAGCCAGACCCAGGAACCGTTTATTTTTGGGAAAATTAGAAATGCGTGAATTTAATTTACAGGAACGTACTTTGCGTGAGTTAAATGAACTTCTACAATCACAATCGTTAAGGTTTGTCGAAGGGGAGTGGAAGGTTTTAAACCCTGATGGTGCTCATGCAATAGCAGTGGGACTGGATAGTGATTTAGAAGTTCTTATTGACGGTCATGTTGGTTACTACTGTGCGGGAATGAATAAACTGGCATCAGTCAATATCAAGGGATCTGCTGGTCCTGGGGTTGCTGAAAATATGATGTCAGGAAAAGTTATTGTAGAGGGAAATGTAAGCCAGTGCGCAGGGGCAACTGGGCATGGTGGATTGCTGGTAATTAAGGGTAACGCATCATCTAGATGCGGAATATCTATGAAGGGAATAGATATTCTCGTTCATGGTAATATCGGTCATATGTCTGCGTTTATGGCTCAGGCCGGTAATCTGATAGTTTTAGGTGATGCGGGAGATTCTCTTGGTGATTCGCTGTATGAGGCGAAAATATTCATCCGAGGTAACGTTAAGAGTCTAGGTGCAGATTGCATTGAGAAGGAAATGAGGCAAGAGCACATAGAATATTTAGAAAAGTTTTTTTTGTCAGAAAATGTGAAAGCAGATCCAAAAGAATTCAGAAGATTTGGTTCTGCTCGTAAACTTTATAATTTTGATATTGATAACTCAGCAGCTTATTAGGGTGGACTGAAATGTCTGATAAAAAGAGGTCTTTTTTCGATGAACTACTCGAGTGTTTTGTAGGTAGTGAAAATCGAAATACTTCAATGCCAACAAGGAAATCATCTACTTTTGATGATTATACTATGGCAGAAATTCGAAGGGCAGCTGAGACAGGTATTTATGATATTCGAGGAGGAGGAGCAAAGAGACCATTACCTCACTTTGATGACTTGCTTGTTTTGGGTGCATCAATCTCTAGATATCCTCTAGAGGGTTATAGAGAGAGATGTGATACTAACGTAGTTCTTGGTAATCGTTTTGCAAAAAACCCTGTAGAGCTTGATATACCTATAACTATAGCGGGAATGAGCTTTGGCGCTCTATCGGGTCCTGCAAAAGAGGCTCTTGGTCGTGGGGCTACTATGGCAGGTACCTCTACTACTACAGGTGACGGGGGCATGACCGAAGAGGAAAGAAGACATTCTAATAAATTGGTATATCAGTATTTACCCTCTCGTTATGGGATGAATCCAGATGATTTACGTAATTGTGATGCCATTGAGATTGTTGTGGGGCAGGGAGCAAAGCCTGGCGGCGGCGGTATGCTTCTCGGACAGAAAATTAGCGATAGAGTTGCCGGTATGAGATGTTTGCCAACTGGTATTGATCAGCGCTCAGCTTGTCGTCATCCGGATTGGACTGGCCCTGATGATTTGGAGATTAAGATCCTAGAACTCCGTGAAATAACAAATTGGGAAAAGCCAATTTTTGTTAAGATCGGAGGAACACGTCCATATTTTGATACCACTTTGTCTGTTAAGGCAGGTGCAGATGTTGTTGTTCTTGATGGTATGCAGGGAGGTACCGCTGCTACACAGGATGTATTTATAGAGCATGTTGGGCAACCAACCCTTGCATGTATCCGTCCAGCAGTAAGGGCATTACAGGATTTGAAAATGCATAGAAAGGTGCAGTTGGTGATATCTGGAGGTATTAGAAATGGAGCTGACGTTGCAAAGGTTCTTGCTCTGGGTGCAGACGCTGTTTCAATTGGAACTGCCGCCTTAATAGCAATTGGCGATAACCACCCTAAGTGGGAGCATGAGTATAACAAGCTCGGTTCTACCGCTGGAGCCTACGATTCTTGGCACCGTGGTGATGACCCTGCAGGTATAACAACACAAAATAATACTTTGGCCGCCCGGCTTGATCCTGAAGTAGCTGGAAAAAGACTTAGTAACTATCTCAAGGTAATGACTCTCGAAGCACAGACTCTTGCAAGAGCTTGTAGCAAAAGTCACCTTCACAATCTTGAGCCTGAAGATCTTTGTGCTCTTACAGTAGAGGCCGCGGCTATGGCTGGTGTTCCTCTTGCTGGGACTGATTGGATTCCTGGAAGTAATTAGATGTGTTTAAAGTTTAAGTTATGATCATCAGTATTTTATTATTGTGTTAATAGTATTACATATAAAAATTTTAAGGAGCATTCTAGATGGATACAGAAGGAACAGAGAGTATAACCATTATTTCAAAGGAGTTCACTCCTGCAGCTATGGAATACCATCGTCAGAGGATGGCTGAGAAGGGATATACTATAGATACGCCTATTGTTAAGCATCGATTTTACGAAACAGACGGTTTGGGAGATCCTAATCCAATGTTCAGAGGTGAGCTCAGGTATTCTGCAACTTTTGTAAAGAAGAACTCTAGTGCTTAGTATTAAGACTACTTTTCAATAACCTGTCTGATTAGTTAATGCTATCATTGTTTTTTTTATATCTCCTGTATTTGTGAAGTATTGGTTCAGTATATCCATTGGTTTGTTTTGCCCCTTCAAAAATAAGATCTGATGCAGCATTGAATGCAATATTATTTTTTAAGTCTCTTGACATTAATTGGTATTCAGGGTCATTTGAGTTCTGGTTATCAACTACTTTAGCCATACGTTCTAAAGTTTCTATCACTTGATTTTCACTACAGACCTCATGACGCAGCCAATTAGCTATGTGTTGGCTGGAAATACGTAATGTAGCTCTGTCTTCCATTAATCCTAAATTATTTATATCTAGGACTTTAGAGCATCCAACTCCTTGATCTATCCATCTTACAACGTATCCAAGTATACCTTGGATATTGTTCTCTAATTCTCTTTGGACTTCATCACTAGACCAGTTAGTTCCTTCTGCTAATGGAATAGTAAGAAGGTCTTCTATTTTTGCATGTTTTCTTGAACTTATTACATCCTGATATTCTTCAACATTAACCCTATGATAGTGAGTAGCGTGAAGCGTTGCTGCAGTGGGTGAAGGCACCCAGGCAGTTGTTGCACCTGATTTAGGGTGTTCTATTTTGGATTTAAGCATTTCTGCCATCATGTCGGGCATCGCCCACATGCCTTTTCCTATCTGTGCTTTACCTTTAAGTCCACAGGATAAACCAATATCAACGTTACGATCTTCATAAGCTTTAATCCAAACACATTTCTTTATATTACCCTTTTTGATAATAGGTCCTGCCTCCATAGATGTATGGATTTCATCTCCTGTACGGTCAAGAAATCCAGTGTTTATAAAGACAACACGGTTTTTAGCCGCTCTTATGCATTCTTTCAAATTGATACTTGTACGCCGTTCTTCATCCATAATTCCCATTTTTAAAGTATTTCTAGGTAGGGATATTAATTTTTCTACATACTGGAAAATTTTATCTGTAAACCTGACCTCATCAGGACCATGCATTTTAGGTTTTACGATGTAAATCGAGCCTGTTTTGCTATTTTTTACTAATGAGTTTTGTAGAAGATCATGCTTGGCTATTAAAGACGTTATGACTGCATCAACAATTCCTTCAGGAGATTCAGAACCATCATCCTGAAGAATTGTATTTGTAGTCATTAGATGACCTACATTACGAATAAGTAATGTACTGCGTCCGGGTATAGTTATTTCAGATCCACAAGTTCCTTGGAAAATTAAATCTTTATTGAGACAGCGTTGAATATTTCTCCCATTTTTTTGGAAAGAAGTTTTAAGGTCACCTTTCATCAGGCCTAGCCAGTTTCTATAAACTGTAATTTTGTCTTCTGAATCAACAGCTGCAATTGAGTCTTCACAATCCATAATAGTAGAAATTGCAGATTCAAGAATAATATCACTTATATTAGCTTTATCATCTTTACCTACTGAGTGGTCTTTATTAAATGTTATTTGAATATGTAGGCCATTATTTCTAAACAAAATAGATTCTGGAAATGAAGCTGACCCTGTGTATCCGATTAACTTTTGTTCATTTTTTAGAGCTACTTTTTTTCCATTACTTAAGGTTATATAGACCCGCTGGTCATTAATTTTGTATGAGGTTGCATCTTGATGACTTCCATCGATTAGGGGAATAGATTCATCAAGGAATTCTTTTGACCATTTAATTACCTTTTTCCCTCGTTCTGGATCGTATTCTTTTTTATCAGACTTGGAATCCCTTGGGATGGAATCAGTTCCATAAAGGGCATCATAAAGACTGCCCCACCTAGCGTTAGCGGCATTGATAGAATATCTTGCGTTTATTAAGGGGACTACTAATTGTGGACCGGAAATTTTTGAAAGCTCTTCGTCCACATTTTCAGTTTGGATGTTAAAATTCGGTCCTTCTGTAACTAAATATCCAATATCCCTTAGAAATTTAATATAATCACTTTGATTGTATGGTTTATATTTTGTATTTATATGCCAAGAGTCTATTTTCTTCTGTAGGTCTACACGCTTTTTAAGCAGACTTTTATTTTCAGGAGAGAGTTCATGAATTAATTTGCTAAAGCCTTCCCAAAAATTTTCTCGATCAACAAAAGTACCTGGTATTACCTCTGAATTTACAAAATCAAAAAGATCTGAAGAGATTTTTAGATTACTAACGCTCAAATAACTCTTTTCCGATGGCATTTCCTAGTACCCCCTATTTTACAAAGTGGTCTATATTTATATATTTAGGTATCAGCTATTTAGCGAAACCATATTAAATAATTACTAGTAAATCCCCGGAAAACTCTAATAAATGTATATACTCCAATATTTTACATAAGGTCGTTAGTTCTATCCTACTATACAAGAAAAAATAAATTAAGCAAAATTATTCATATTCCTGACCCCTGGGTTGGTAAGCATTGCTAATAGACTTTATAATCTAAAAAAAGTGTTTTAGGTTATTAAATAAAATTTATATAAAACCCCTTTTATGAATCTAGGTGCAGATATGGATGATATAGCTTTTCTTGGGTTAGTCGAGGTGGGGAGAAAAATCCAAACAGGTGAGGTCACTTCTGTTGATGTCACCTCCCATATTCTCGAACGAATTGAGCGATTAGATCGTCGCTATAACTCATATGCGACTGTAATAAGTGAGATGGCAATTTCAGCTGCCAAAACAGCAGATACTGAAATTCAATCAGGTAAAATTAGGGGCCCTCTTCATGGGGTTCCAATTGCTGTTAAGGATCTCTGTGATACTAAAGGAATTCTGACAGCTTGTGGAATGCCAATGTTTCAAGATCGAATACCTACCGAAGATTCAACCGTTGTATCTCGTTTGCGTGAAGCTGGAGCTATCTTGCTTGGAAAATTACAAATGACTGAAGGCGCTCTGGCAATGCATCACCCAGATATTGTTGTGCCAGTTAATCCGTGGGTAAATGATAGATGGTCTGGAGCATCATCTAGTGGGTCTGGTGTTTCCGTAGCAGCAGGTTTGACATATGGGTCTTTGGGAAGTGATACAGGGGGGTCAATTCGTTTTCCTTCTCTTTGTAATGGTATTGTGGGTCTTAAGGGTACCTGGGGGAGGGTGAGTAGGTCTGGAATTTTCCCTCTATCTGATACTTTAGACCATGTTGGTCCAATGGCCAGGAAGGTTGAGGATGTTGCGGCTATACTGTCTGTGATAGCTGGTCATGACGCATCTGATCCCACTTCACTTACCGCGAAGGTTCCGGACTATTTATCTGAAATAGATAAAGGTGTAGAAGGTTTAAGGGTTGGTTTTGACGAGTCATATTGTTCTAACGGTGTAAACTCAATTATTTCTGATGCTGTTCATAGTGCATTAGATTCATTATCTAAAGCAGGTGCGAAGATTGTTGAGTTTTCTATGCCAAATACGGATGATGCTGTTAGGGGATGGGTACCTCTTTGTGTTGCCGAAGCTGTCGTAGCTCATAGCAATACATTTCCCTCCCGGGCTGATGAGTATTCAGATACATTACGTGGTTTTTTAGAGGCCGGAGAGCAGATATCGGGGCCAGAGTATGCTCAAGCAACGATTCACCGCAAAGAATTATGTGGGGCGATGCAAAAAATACATCAAGATGTTGACTTAATTATGACCTTAACTCTTCCTGATCCTATTCCTACAGTCGCTGAGTTTGCTAAAATTGGGGAGTCAGCGGATGCAGTTGAACGTCTTATTAAATATACTTCAATTGCTGACTTAACTGGTAATCCTACTATTTCATTGCCTGCAGGCTTTGACGGGAATGGGGCCCCCATAGGAATACAATTTATGGGTTCACCTTTGAGCGAAAGTCTTCTTTGTCGCGCTGGTTATATATTCCAAACTGCTCGCGATTGGTCAGACTCAAAGCCGAACTAAATTGATAATAATTAAAGTTATGATTTTAAGGTCTTAGATTCACAAAGCGTATTAATATTTTTTCTAATGTTTTGTGCCTCTTCAACTGATATAATTTTGAACTTAAAAATTTCGTGTGGCCGAGCTTGTGCTAGTTTTGGGAGAGAACAGCTTGCAACTGTAAATGGTATGATAAACCCTCCTCCAGTTAAGCCTTCGTTTAAGAGAACGACAGGAGTATCTCCGCAAATATTTATTCCACCAAATGGATAACCTATATCTACGCAGTTTGATGGGTGCGAGCCGTGTTCTGGTGCTTTATTTTTTGCTCTCTCAGAAAATTTTAATGACGGCCCTTCGAGCCTAATTCCCATACGGTTAGAGCGAGGAGAAACAATCCAATCGGTGTTGATAAACAGCTCAATGCCTTCCTCACTCAGCCAATCATTAGAAGGGCCAAGTACGATTTCAATTATCCATTGGCCATTATTTGAAAACATAGATTGATATTTATCTGGTAGAGTTAGTTTTTCTATTACACTTGAGGGGTTTATGGTTATTTTATTCCCTTTCTCTAGTTTCTTTCCATCAAATCCTCCTGCCTCAGCTATTGTATGGGTAGAGTAAGATCCGAGAAAATAATTAGCCTTAAGTCCACCTGAAAAGGCTATATAAGATCTTGCTCCTTTTATTGCTGACCCTAAGGTGAGTATTTGCCCCGCTTCCGCTGAAAGTGTTTCCCATAGGGGTAGGGGATTACCGTCTAGGCTGGCTTCCATATCAGCGCCGGTAACCGCGAATTTCTGCGAAGAAAGGAAACGAATAGTCGGTCCTATAAACTGCACCTCAAGTCCTGGTGCTCCGGGGTGATTTCCTACTAGTAGATTAGCCATGCGGAATGAATAGTGATCTATTGGTCCGGATCTATTGAAACCGTATTTGAAGCCACCCTTTAAACCTGGCCAATCTTGAATTGTCGTTTCAAGCCCAGGTTTAATGACTTCTAAGTCATAGGTCATTAGTATTTCCTTGATTAGTTAGAGACAAAGACCATTTCTCCCATTCCTTTACTGAAAACTTAGAATAATCAGTTGTATTATATTGATATGAATCTGATCTAACTTGTGAACGTATATATTTATATTCCTCGACGCTGATAGGAACAAATTTGACTCGGTCTCCAGGTTGAAGAAGTGAAACTCCGTTTCGGAAGGCATCCGAAGTAGGGTTAGCTTCATATACTGGGACAGGGGTACGGCCAATAAGGTTATATCCGCCTGGTACTCTTAGTGTGTGAATCGATGTAGACATACCTCCTGTGCACACTGCATTAGCTGGAGTCCATAATCGTGGGGGGTTATACTTTGGAGAGACAAGCAAACATCTTGGGTCAAGGGGGCGCATAAGTGCGCATCCAGGAAGTGCCATAATACTTGCCACCCAATGCTCGGTGTTAGAGTGTACTCTCACTAGCTCATGTTTGTCCTCCAAACCATTTATACGTGCAACGAAATCAGGGTCAAACTCGCGTTCATTTACTTTCAGGCAATAATCTTCTATGGCTGCCTTTGTCCACGGATCAAGATAGCAGCAGGGAAGATATGCCAGTCTACTATTAATTTCTATGTCACTTATTGGACCCAAGCTATCAAAAATGTTTTGAATTTCTTCAGTAAGGTCTGGAAGTTTTATTTTATCTGGTTCGTATTCCAATAAAAGTGAGTTATAAGAAGGTATACTATCAATTATCCCAGCTATTTCAGATTGTTCTATAGCCTGCATTAGACCAAGGGCCATGAAGTTGAGTTCAAGCGCGCCATCGTCACCAAACTCAATCATTAGAAAACAATCCCCACCGGGAGAAAATCTAGGTTTTTTGTAAATCACAATAATTCTGATTCAAGTAATTATAAGTTTTTTTAAATTCTAATATTTTACAGCGGGGCGAGCTCATAACCATTATTCCTTAGACCATCTCCTATGGTCTTTGCAAGATCGACAGCATTAGGGCCATCTCCGTGTAGGCATATGCTGGTAGCTTCAAGTTTTACTTTTGCGCCGCTTTCTGCAATTACTTCATTGTTAGACAGAAAATACTCCAGCCGTTTTAATGTATCTTCTAAATCGGCACCCTCATTAGCACGTTTGACTATTAAAGAACCATCATCAGCGTAGCCAAGATCAAAATATAATTCGCCAACTATTTTAATTCCTGCTCGTTTGGCAGCCTGTATTACGGCGTGTTGCTCAGTTGGAGCTGGGTAATATATCGTAGGATTTTCACTGGTATCTATAATTGCTTTGCAAAATGCTTCTCCAAGTTCTTCATCTTTACTCAACATTAGATACAGTGCCCCATGAGGCTTCACATGATGAAGATTCATGGACTCTGTAGCTAGCATTGCTTTTAATGAGCCGACCTGGAATACTGTCATTGCGTATATCTCTGCCGGAGTTAATGACATAACGCGTCTACCAAATCCAAGCAAGTCGGGGAGCCCGGGGTGAGCACCGACAGCTACATTATTATTTTTTGCTAATCTAATAGTATTTTGCATAGTAATTGGATCACCAGCATGAAACCCACATGCAACATTGGCTGTTGTTACATGTGGCATTAGTGCTTCATCTGCACCCATAACCCAATTTCCTAGACTTTCTCCACAATCTATATTTATATCAAAGCTTTTACTCATTAGTATTCCCCTATAACTTGATGGTAGATTAACAGAATTGGTTAGAATGTATTTTATCAGGTTTTTAATCTCTTTATAGCAAGTTCTCTTAATATGTGTTTTTGAACTTTGCCTGTAGGTGTCATTGGTAATTTATCAACACAGATTAAATAGTGAGGTATTTTAAAACTAGCTATACGGTTACGGCAATAGATTTGGATATCTTCGATGGTTATTTCAAATTTTTCTACAGGAACGATAATAGCTACTGGTACTTCATGTAGTCTATCATCTGGCAATCCAACCAACGCCACTTGATCAACCCCATTAATTCCTTTTAGAAAAGCTTCTATCTCTAAAGATGAAACATTCTCACCTCCCACTTTTAACATATCTTTGAACCTACCGAGAAACTGTAAATGGCCATCTGAGCGGATTATGGCGGTATCCCCAGTTCTTAACCATCCATCTTTGGTCAAAACTTCTTGAGTTTCTAGCGGTTTATTAAAATAACCCTTCATATTCATATAGCTCTTTACCCATAGCTCACCTTGATTTCCAATTTCAACATCTTTGCCATCTTCTGGATTAACTATACGTATTTCTATGCCTGGCAAAGGATATCCCGATGCCTGACAACGTTGTTCTTCTGTGTCTTCAGGATTAGATATGGTTGCAAATGCCCAAGTTTCGGTCATGCCCCAACCTGATACTGTTTGGACCAGCTCTTTTTGTGCTTTATGTGCTATACTAATAGAATTTGGTGCGCCTGATGGAAAGGTCCCAAGCCTTAAGCTTGATATTATTCTGGGATTAGATAGCTGTTTATCCATCATATCTTTATAGTGCGTATCAAATCCATGAATAATAGTCACCGATTCTTGTTCGATTAGGGTTAAATTCTCATTAGCGTTAAAGGTCTCCGTAAGTACCTGCTTTGCTCCGCTAATGATAGACGTTATTGCACCCTCTCCGTAGCCGTATAGATGAAACATGGGAAGGCTATTTAATATGACATCATCGTTAGTAATTCTGAGTCTATTAATCCTATCTGCTGTATTCTTAATTACCTTATGGCAATGCATAACACCTTTTGGACTACCGGTAGTTCCCGAGGTGTAAGCAATTAGGAATGTATCTTTCTCTTTAACCGCATGCGCCCTTTGATTTAGGGTCGATTCTGATATTTTCTTTCCATTTTTTAACATTTTTTCCCAATTCATCATATTGGGTTTTGTTGGCCCATTAAATATCACGACCTTACTTAGATTTGGGAATTTCTTCCATCTAGGACCTTGTTCTGAATTGTTAACATTTATAAGATTTTTACAGACCATATCTAAAAAATTAATTGGTCCTGATTGAGCTTGCACAATCCAGACTATACTTTCTGATTGTTTGACTGCATATGCTACATCTTCAGAACGATAACGTGTGTTAAGTGGAACCAAGATTGCACCAATTTTAGCTGTGGCGTACATTAAAAAAAGCCATTCTGCACGATTAACCATCCACAGGGCAACTTTGTCTTGAGGCTTTATTCCTAGCGATAACAGTCCTTTAGCAACAACATCAACTTCTTTGGAAAATTCTTTAAAATTCCATCGTTTTCCCTCAAAGTATAAAGCTTCTTGATCTCCAAAAAGTTTTGCTGCATGCCATGGTAAAAGACCTATGGTATCGCATTGTGAGTTACTGTTGATCATCTCGGATACCGAATTTTTAACTTAACTATATTTGAAATAGTGTCTTTAGTCATTGGAACTCTGATGTTAAATTGCGACTTATTTTTTATATTAAAAATAAAGGCTAATAATTTATAACATATTATTTAGTAACTAAATGAATTATTCTATCTTTATTGATTATCAATAATTTCTTGATTGGACGTATATAAATAAATAGGGGGACATAATTATGCCAAAGGTATCAGCAAACGGAATAAATATTTACTATGAACTAATGGGTAAAGGCGAGCCTTTAGCGTTAATTGGAGGGTCCTTATTCGGTAGACAAAATTTTGGAATGGTTTGGGAGGGACTTTCAAAGCATTTTCAATTAATTTCATATGATCAGCGTGGGTATGGGCAGTCAGATAGACCGTTACAGTCCTACGATTTAGATCTTTGGGCAGATGATTTGGCGGCCTTGCTTGATTCTCTGAACATTGAGAGGTCACATGTTATGGGTACATCTGCTGGTGGTATGATCGCTCTAAAGTTTGCTGCAAAATACCCAGATCGTTGTATTGGTGTAGTTAGTGACTGTGCTTTTGCAAAGTGTGACACTATGAGAAAAATAATGTTTAGGACCTGGCGTCATATGGCAACAAGCTGGGGTTGTAGTCCTGAGTTTGCTGATCACGTTGTAACACAAGCTGTTGGAGCTGATTTTCTTGATGGACCTGATGGAAGTGGTCTAATAGATATGGTCCGTACAGTCGTTGGGTTAAACTCCCCCCAAACTGTGGTGCAAGCGTGCCTCGCTATGGAGAATATGGATCTTAGAAAAGATGTAAAAAAAATTAAGAACCCAACTCTAATAATTACTGCTTCACGAGATATGTTGACACCAATGTATACTGGACCAAAGGGCGCAGGTTCAAAGTGGGTAGCTGAAAATATTAAAGACTGTGAACTAAAGGTGTATAAAGATATTGGTCATGCTGATCTTGTTGAGTGTCCAGAGGAAACAATTAGTGCAACGATAAAGTTTCTTAAAAAAGCAAAGAAAAAAATTAAATAGTATACATAAATATTTTGACTAAACATATTTTTAATAGAATTAATTTAGATTCTAATCCTGAATAGGAGAAATCACTATGAGTATTTTGCAGGGAAAAATTGCTGTTGTTACAGGGGCTGGTAGTGGACTAGGGCAAGGTGTAGCTCAAGCATTTGCTGATGAAGGAGCGTCTGTTGCTCTCATTGACCAAGATATTGATGCTGTTGAAAAGGTGTCTGAAAATATTAAAGGGCGTGGTGGTATAGCTATTTCTATAGAGGCTGATGTAGGAAATGAAATTTCTGTCCCAGATGCTTTTTCTAAGGTGAGAGGGTCACTCGGTGAAGTTGATATTCTTGTTAATAATGCCGGAATAGATACTACCTCTCTTCTTGAGGACATGAGTTTAGATCTTTGGGATAATATGATCAGAGTCAATTTGCGGTCTATGTTTCTTTGTTCACGCGAGGTAATAAAAGGAATGAAGGGAAAGGGGTGGGGGAGAATAATAAATTTTTCTTCACAGCTTGCTCACAAAGGTGCGCCAACAATGGTACATTATTGTGCTTCTAAGGGAGGGGTTTTATCTTTCTCGCGAGCACTAGCATATGAACTTATTGATTACGGTATTACAGTAAATTCTATTTGTCCTGGCCCTATAGATACGCCTCTTTATATGGATATTCCAGAAGAATGGCGAGCTGCAAAGGAACGCTCTTTACCTATAGGAAGACCAGGGAATGTTAATGAGGTTGTACCCACAGTTCTCCTTCTGGCTTCAGATGGGGGGTCGAACTATGTAGGCGCATCAATGAATATGAACGGTGGAGATGTTATGGTCTAGATGATTAATGAAATAAATCAGAATTATAACTTAATTTTTAGAACTCATAATAAGATCAGAAACATAGGGATTGCTTGCTCGTTCTTTGCCAAACGTAGAGGGCTCTCCGTGACCTGGAATGAATTGAGTCTCATTTCCTAAAGGCCACAATTTAGAGGTAATTGATTTTATAAGTGATTCGAAATCACCACGTGGAAAATCTGTTCTACCAATTGAACCACTAAATATAACATCTCCAACAAGAGCTAATTGCGATTCTGGATGGTGAAAAATGACATGGCCAGGTGTGTGGCCTGGACAGTGGTACACATCTAGATGAAGTTCTCCTAATTCTACTTTGTCTCCGTCTTCCAGCCAGCGGGATGGTTCAAATGCCCTAGCTCCTGGTATACCATATTGTTGGCCAGATTCTTCAAGTTGATCAATCAAAAATAAATCTTCTTTATGTGGGCCAATTATGGGAGCATCAAGTTTCTCTGATATCTCTGCTGCAGCTCCAGCATGATCTATGTGGGCGTGCGTTATAAAAATATTTTTTACTTCTAAATTCTGAGACTTTATAACTTTTAAAAGTTCTTCGATATCTCCACCAGGGTCAACTATTGCTGCATTGTTTGTTGCTGAGCACCATATAATAGAGCAGTTTTGCTGAAGGGGAGTAACCCTGACAATTATACCTTTTAGCTTATTGTCACTCATAGTTTTACCTTTTGTTGAGTATTCAAAGGTATATCATTAACTCTTATTTTATTGAAGGTGATAAGCGTACATTTAAATAGTTTCCCCCGATAATAAGTAATGCCCCAATAATTACCCAGATTTCAATTATCTCAGAGTATGCAAGATATCCAATGATAGCTATTATCGGTAATCTCAAAAAGTCAATTGGCACTACTCTAGAAGCATCAGCAAGTTGGAAAGCGCGTGTCATACAATAATGACCTGATAGAGCTGAAGCACCGACTAAGATTACCCATATCCAGCTTATTTCACTGCTAGGCCAGCTCCAATTTTCTATAGACAAAGCCAGTGCTATGGGGGTCTGAATAATAACCATATAGAAAAGTATGGATAATGGACTATCTTTATCTGAAATCGATTTAGTTATTGCGTAAACTACGGCATAACCAATAGCTGAGCCAAGAACAGCAATTTCTCCATATCCTGAAGTTTCTAGTCCGGGGCGAGTAATTATTAGAACTCCTATAAAGCCAAGACCGATAGCCAACCACCGGATTTTAGATATTCGTTCTTTTAAAAATAGCATTGCTATTAAAGCTAGCCAAACTGGAGTTGTGAATTCGATCGCAAAAACTTTAGCTAATGGAATAATACCTATGGCATAAAACCATCCATATTGTGAGACGAAGTGGATCAAATTACGTGCAACGTGCTTACCCAAGTAATTTGTTTTTAGTTCTTTAGTTCCACGAAATGAAATAATTAGTATAACAATCGCAACACCGGATGCGCTACGCCAGAACAATATTTGAAAAGTATCAAAATCGTTAGCGAGTTCTCTGCCGGATATTGCCATTAAAGTGAACGAAAATAGTGTCCCAATCATCCATATAACAGATTGGCTTGTGTGGTTTAGGGTAAGAGAAATTTTATATACTCCAGATACTTTAAATGAAATAGATTCCTGGGCAACGGCACGATCTAAAATTAATTCATGCCGTTGCCTGTGATATCATTCTATTTAATATTTGGAATACCTTTGTTTTTCTTTATCTTATCAAATGTTCCTTTGAAGCATTCCCAACTGTCCATCACTTCATGGTATCCGTATTGGATACGCTTGACGTCTTCAAGAAGCGTGTCCCATGTACGATTAAAGTTCCAGTCAGCAAATTCCCAGGATAGATTCTCATAAATATCTGCCTTTAAATTATGTTTTTTCATAATTTTATTCCAGACTGGCCTCTTATCTTCCATAAACATTGAGAGTTGCATAGGCATACAAACACCCATCTCACATCCGAAATAATCAGCAATTTTAGGCCAAACGTTAGCCCACCTGAAACCTGAGTCATTTGTCATATTAAAGACTTCATTTGCGCACTTTGGTTCTGAGGCCATCCATAACATTGAACGACCAAGTAATTCAGCGTCAGTATAGCGGTTTAAGGCATTAAAAGCGGCATCAGGACCAGGGAAGTTTAATGGTATTTTTAACTCACGACATATTGTGGCATAGATAGCTAAAATAGCAAAAAAATTGAGTGGGATCCCAGGCGCAAAACCTACGACAACCTCTGGTCTAACTAGTGAATATGACCATTTTTTTCCTCTTTGAAGTCGAGCTAATGCATCTTGTTGATCATAGTAAAAGTTGGGCGGCATATGGCGAGGGTCGGTTTCTATAGATGGCGTCTTATGGTGACCTAAATGACATCCATAGAACTTTCCGCCTTGACTAAGAACAACACGTTCTAGTTTTGGTGCTATTGGTGCTATCGAACCGACAGAATGTTTGACAAGATTAACATTTCCTTCAACATTTTCTGCTGCTATTCCACCTGCTAATGCAGAATAAAATATATGTGTAGTATTGCTTAATTTTGCTAGTTTTTTCTCGGCTTCTTTTTTATTGAGTAAATCTACTTGAATAGCCCTGGCCTTTGTACGAAAATCTGGCTTACGCCTAGATAAAGTAGTAATATTCCATCCCCCATCATTCTCAAGAGCTGAAATAATATGCCTACCGATAATTCCGAGGCCACCGACTACAACTGCGTTTTTCTTAGCCATAATCCTTTGTCTCCCTTTAATTTTGGTCTTATAGTTTACTAGTATGCCTGAGCAAATATTGAATTATACTGTCAAGTTTATGTTAATACACTAAATATGCAGAAGGTAGCATGGATTACTTTCTATTGGAGATTTAATTACTAAACAAGATAAAGTATATCTTTGTGATAATGAGGGGGTTTAGTTGTAATGTCAGGAAGTTGGATATCTATAAAAAACACTGACGGAGCTGATTTCGGTGGTTATCTATCTAAGCCAAGTAGTGGAAGTGGACCTGGAATTTTACTGATTCAAGAAATTTTTGGGGTCAATGATAGTATCCGGAGAGTTGCAGACTATTATGCTGAAGAGGGTTATGTAGTCTTAGCTCCTGATTTATTTTGGAGAATAAAGGAAAGGGTCGAACTTGACTACTCAACTGATGGAATGAAAGCGGCTTTGGCCTTTTACCAAAAATTTGATGAAGAAAATGCCCTTGAGGATATAGCTCTAAGTGTAAAGGCGCTTAGAAAAATCAACGAATGTGTTGGAAAGGTGGGCGCCCTTGGCTTTTGTCTTGGGGGTAAGATGGTTTTTTTAGCTGCTGAAAGATCTTATATAGATTGTGGAGTTTCCTACTACGGAGTTGGGATAGAAAAATCTTTGCACATGCTAAAGAACATTAAATGTCCACTTGCTCTACATTATGGTGGATCTGATGAGCATATTTCAATTGAAGCTATTAAAAAAATTAAAGATACAGTTGCTTATATTCAAAGCGTGGAATTTTATGAATATCCAGACGCTGGCCATGGATTCGCTAACTCTGATCGTAATGAATTTTCAAAATCAGATAGTCTCATGGCCCATTCCAGATCTATTGCCTTGTTTAGGAAAGAGATGGGTCCTTATTTTAATCTTTCTGAGTTATGGGACAAACATTGCGAGTATGAATTTATGACACGAAATGTTGAAGCTACAATGGATACTATGGTTCCTCAGCCTTATGTTAATCATATTCCTACAATGACTGGAGGGGTTGGGTATAATGACCTAAAAAGGTTCTATACTGAGCATTTCATTTTTGCAAATCCCAAGGATACAAAACTGATACCAATATCTAGAACTATTGGCTCTGATAGGGTGGTAGATGAACTTTTATTTTGTTTTACTCACGATAAAGAAATAGATTGGATGCTTCCAGGAGTTAAGGCAACGGGACATTACGTTGAAATACCTTTAGTAGCGATAGTATGTTTCAGAGGCGGTAAGCTTTATAATGAGCATATTTATTGGGATCAGGCATCAGTTCTTGTTCAAATCGGCTTACTTGATAAAAAGGGGTTACCTGTGGCAGGAAGAGAAACAGCTAATAAGCTTCTTAATGAAACGCTACCCTCAAATAAATTAATGAAAAATTGGCGTAGTGAGTGAGTCTATAAAATACTAATTAGGAGATATCTATATCATGAGTCGCCAGGGTTCCGACGCACTGCGTAAATCTATAGAGCGGATGCTTTCAGAGGCCAGCACTAGAATGCAGGCAGGTAAGGTATCAGATGCAGCTCGTTCGTATAAGAAGGCTGCTCAGTTTGCTGATCAGGCTTTAGAATTAATTGAAGATGCGGAGGAAAGGCGCGCTATGAGTATTCGTGCAGCTGAGTATAAACAGCGCTCCCGTTCTCTAGAAACGACAGGGCGTGCTGATCTTGGTAGAATTAAACCTAGTGAAATGCCGGCTGATGAGATCGTATATTCTGACGAAGAAAGCGATTTACAGGAACAGCAGATTCTTCTGCTTATCGATGATACCCCCCGAAAGATAGATTGGGATTCTATTGGAGGACTTAGCGAACTTAAAAACGAACTCAAGTTTCATTATGGCCTTGCTATGGCAAAGAACCCTGATGGAATTGAAATTGAGGGTTGGCAGAATATCATGTTTTACGGCCCGCCCGGTACTGGTAAAACTCTATTGGCTTGTGCAATTGCAAATAAACTTAATGCAACATTCTTTAATGTTAAGGCCAGTCAAATTGTTAGTAAATGGGTGGGAGAAAGTGGTAAGTTAATAAGTACCTTATATCGTGTTGCTAGAAAATTTACAAAAGATGGAAGGCCCTCTATTATATTTGTTGATGAATTTGATGCTCTTTGTAAAAGCCGAGGGATAGATGGTCAGCTTTATCATCAGCAGATGCTTGCAAGTATCCTCTCGGAGATAGATGGATTTTCTCAAAAAGGACATAAAAATCTAGTAATGACAATTGGTGCAACTAATCGTCCTTGGGATCTTGATGCGGCTGTACTTTCCCGTTTTGAAAGGCGGATATTGATTACTTTACCTGATACTGATGCACGTATTGAAATTTTTCGTATTCATCTAGAGGGTAGGGGTTTACCAATTGATAGTAGTTCTGTTTCTTATAGTGCATTAGCTAAAAAATCTGAGCGACTCACTGGAAGAGAAATTTCTAGACTTTGCAAGGAGGCTACAGCAAAGATGTTGGCAGAGATGAATCCTGAAATACCTAATATAGTTGATAGCGGTCTAAGTAAAATCCAGTCTTATGAAATTAAGGTTAGGCCATTAAATAACTCTGACTTCGCATATTACCTTGATACATTAATACCTGATACTAATCTTGATGATATAGAAAGCTATAATGATTGGGGGAGTCATCACGCCCATCAAAAAATAAAAAGATAAAAATTTATAGGTAAGTAATCTATATATAACTAATTTATTTTTTGGTTGTGAGTTAAGCGATAAACAAATCCACCAGTAATCATACCTGCAATTGGTGCAATTATATATATCCAGTAAGTATCAAAATCTCCTCTAGCTAAGTACGGCCCAAAAGCACGTGCAGGGTTCATTGCTGCACCTGCAATAGGTCCCATTAGCATTACTTCAATTGCCACAACAGATCCAACTGCTATACCGGCTAAGGGTCCATGAGAACGCTTATCTAGACCTACGGATGCTACAACTAACATTAAGAAAAATGATAGAAAGAATTCGATTAGAATTATCGCTCCGAGTGATATATCAAGCTCAGTATTTGGAAGATTAGCGCCGATATCAGCATGATTTCCAAGAAGCCATAGTAGAGATAGTCCTGCCAGAGCAGATCCAGCCATTTGAGCAATTATGTATCCTGGTAGTAGTCTCCAATGTAGATGACCTATTAATGCAGCAGTAATAGAGAGTGCAGGATTTACGTGCGCGCCAGATATATAGCCAAATGTATATATTATTGCAGTGACTACTAGGCCTGAAATTATACCGCTTCCTATCGGGCCAAGAGTTCCTCCGGTGATTACGTCAATCATCACAGCTCCAGCGGCAAAAAAGACTAGTGCGTAAGTTCCTATAAACTCGCATAGAAATTTTTGCATACTTTTACTACTTTTAAATTCAAAGTTGTAACTAGAGGGTTCTGTTGGCAATAATTTATCTCTTAAAATTTTATGGTTCCATTTAGCTTTATATAGTTTATTCTAAACATTAATGATTTCTAAAAACACTTTTTCATGGTCTAGTGGCTAAGAAATTTAAAGAATATGTATTGAATCAAACACAGGCTGAGAATAATTATACTCAATGTTTAGTCTAGTATTAAGATGATAGAGTCTATTTGCGCTTATATTAATATCTATTTTTCCTTTTTTATCTCAAAAAGGATCTCATGTTTGGCTTTAATGCTTCCCATTTTCTTTGTTTGCTTGCCTCAATTAAAGGCATCTGAGCCGATCCGTATAGGGGTTTTAGTGGCATTAGGGGGAGCTTATGGAGATTTTGGAAAAGATGCGATCCGGGGAGTAGACTTGGCTATCAATGAGTTTGGTGGGTATATAAATGATAGGCCATTACAGGTGATTGTTGAGCATACAGATGGTAGTGCCAAAAGCCTCAATACAGCAGTTGAAAAAATTCTTGGTAAAGGGCGGATAGAGTTAGTTGTTGGTCCATTAACTGGCCATGAGGATATAGCCCTTCATAATATTGCTAAAATGCAGCCTAATATAACATTTATAAATGGTAGTTCAGCTATGCCATATATGGCTTTGGGAGATGGCTTGAATAACTATTTTAGATTTTCACCTGATGTAAATCAATGGACCTCTGGGCTAGCTTCTTATGTCTTTAACAAACTTGGAATCCTTAAGGTGGTAACGGTTGGTGAGGATTATTCGTTCCCTTTCATGCAGATTTTTGCTTTCACGGCTAAGTTTTGTAGTCTTGGTGGTGAGGTGGTAAAGCACTACTGGGTTAACGTTGGTGACAATAGGTTGAAATCAGTTGCCAAAAAAATAAGCATGACGGATGCAGAAGCAATTTTTATTGCACTTGAGGGCCCCGAAGCAATCGTTCTTACTAGGGAATACAGGGCGCTTGGTGGTAAGTCGATGTTTATTGGAGGTCCTGCTACTATAGACAACGATTTTTTAAATGAAGTTGAATCAGAATTAGACGATTATTCGGGAACAATATTTTCTTCACCTATTCCTTTGGCTGAAGCTGATGATAATTGGTATGAATTTGTAAAAGACTATAAAAATATTTCTACTGATTGGTCTCACGACCCATCGTTATTCGCTTTTTCTTATTACGTTAATACGAAAGCACTACTTTTAGCATTAGATTATGTTGATGCTGATCTTAGCGAACAGCATGAAGATTTACGTGATGCATTATCTGATATCTCATTTGAGGGCCCTACTGGGAGATTGTCAGTAGATGAGGAGGGGCAGGCAATAGTGAGTAATTTTGTATTTGAACTGGTTCCAAGTAATAATTCTCTACTAAAAAGAAAGCTGATTAAGACTATGAAAAGGGTTGATAGGAGATTGGATATTGATGAAGAGGATTGGAATAACTTTATTAATTCTGTAGAGAGTGGTGTAAATTGCCCAAAAATTGAATAAGTATATTTTTTTTGATAAAATCATATAATTATAATAGATATTGAGAAAACAAAAATTTACCAGGTATTATATTGATGAATAAAATTGTTATAGGAATTACTGGGGCAACAGGTACAACAATTGGCTTAAGAGTTATAGAAGTCTTAAGAGATTTGGGTGTCGAAACTCATGTAGTTGTCAGCAGATGGGGAATGCAAACATTGTCCCAAGAGACAGGAAGATCTCTTGACTACATCCGTTCTCTCTCAAGTGTATTATATCCACCAGGAGATATGGGCGCGGCAATTTCTTCGGGCTCTTTTGGTGTTGATTCTATGATTATTGCTCCATGTTCCATGCGCTCTACTGCTGCAATAGCTCTAGGTTTGGGAGATAACCTTATACATAGAGCGGCAGATGTAATGCTTAAAGAGAGAAAAAAAATTGTTATAATACCTAGAGAGACACCATTAAGTGAGGTCCACTTGAAACATATGCTAAGTCTTAGCCGTATGGGTGCAGTCATAATGCCTCCTAATCCCGCATACTATAGCCATCCATCAACACTAAAAGACGTAGTAGATCAATTTGTAGCCCGAATACTAGATCAAGTGGGTATTGAGGCTCCTTTCGCAAATAGGTGGAAGGGCATGAAGTCCTCTGCGCAAAATGTTATTTCTATTGATAGTGATTAATTTTTAATATTATGTTGTATGTGTTTTCATATCTCCTTCTATTCAGTCATTACTTCAAAGCGCTTACCAACCCTTTTAAGTAAAGGTGTGTGAAGCCTTGGTTGATTAGCGTTAATCCATCCAGATAATTCCTGGAGAACATAACTTGTTATATCTGGTATAGGTAAATTAAGAGCATCACGGGTTGAAATCCATTTCAGATCTGATAATTCTCCATTACCACGAAGCTCACCAAAGCTTGCCTTAGATGGTGCGATGAAGAACCTTGCGTTAAATCTACGGGGTCTACCTGGTGGAGTTATTGCTCGACAAACAAAATCTAGTTGTGAAAACGATGGCGCATAACCTGTCTTATGAAAATCTTTCCAAGAAGGGGCAATATTCTCATTATTACTAGAAGATCTACAAGCAACTCTAAGACCTGTTTCTTCCCAGGTTTCACGAATAGCTGCTGCAGCAAGTGATCGTGCTCTAGCTCGAGAGCAGCTTTTAGAAAGATTATCCCAAACGTTGGGTTTTAACTCATCGCTTGGCCTTACGAATCTATCACTTCGGTCAACTGCTCCACCTGGAAAAACATATCGATTTGGCATGAATGCATGGCGATTATCGCGGCAGCCCATTAATACATAAAGCTTGTGATTTTCTTTTCTGTAGAGAATTAGAGTAGCTGCGTCTTTGGGGCGTTTCGTTTTTAATGTTTTCATTTCTGGTATCTTTAGGTAGTTTTTGGTATTGCAGTTATAAGGCTAATAGGTCTCATTATAATATAGTATATTTTTATGGAGTTAATGGTGAAACCAAAAATAAAAGTTTTTACACTGGGTGGTACTATAGCTATGGTATCAGATGGCAGCGAGCGTGGTGTTTCTCCAAAATTAAAGGCAGAATCTCTTATAAATGCTGTCCCCGGTATTAGTGATATTGCAGATATTGACCCAGTAACCTTTAGGCAGTTGCCTAGTCCTAGTATATCTTACCATGATATCTTCGACTTATTGTCAGAGATATACAGATCCCTTGATAATGGTACTAATGGAATTGTTATAACTCAAGGCACTGATACCCTCGAGGAGACATCATTTTTACTTGATAGAATCTATACAGGTCAAGCGCCAATAGTAACTACAGGGGCAATGAGAAATCCAACCTTACCTGGCGCAGACGGACCTTCTAACATTCTACATGCTGTTATGGTTGCTGCTTCCTCAGAGGCTTGTGGACTTGGAGTTCTAACAGTATTTAATGGCGATATTCATGCCGCTCGCTTTGTTCAAAAGGGACATACTCAGAGCCCTGCTGCTTTTACATCAAGTCCAATAGGTCCAATCGGTTGGGTTTCAGAGAGCAAGGTAAGGATTATTTCAAATCTTAATAAACGATATATTATAGACCTTAATAATAAAATTCAGTTACCTAAAGTTGCTTTATTAAAAGTATCAATGGGCGATGATGGGTCCTTGATTGATACTGTGATAGATAAGGGCTTTGATGGCTTGGTTATTGAAGGAACCGGTGGCGGACATTTACCTGCTGCTATGGTCGAGAAAATTACTAAGGCTGTAGCTAAAATTCCTGTAGTCTTAGCTTCTCGAATAGGTTCCGGAGAACTTCTACGTGAGACTTATATGTTCCCAGGTTCAGAGATAGACTTGATGGATAAGGGGATTATAAACAGTGGCTTGATGAATGGACTACAAGCAAAAATAATACTTACTTTACTTCTAGCTAATGGTGTAAACACTAATACAATTATCTCAGAATTTAATGCATGGCTAGAATAAAAGAGTTTAGACCTTATCTTTAGAGATAGCTTTCATTAATGCTAGAGTACGTTTTGCTGCTGATACTACTGGGTAATCAACAAATCGGCCGTTAACCTTTATAGATGCTGATCCTTTTTTTTCAGCTTCATTAAAGGCTGAAACAATCATTGTCGCATTCTGAATTTCTTGTGCTGTTGGCGTGAAAGCTTCATTAGCAATAGGCACTTGTTTTGGATGAATACATAGTTTTCCAAAAAACCCTAAGTCTCTAGATTTTATAGCAGTAGATTTAAATCCGTCGTCATCATCAAGTCTTAGATATACAGTATCAATTGGAGGTTCTAACTGAGAGGCATTGCAGGCTAAAGCTACACGACCACGTATATGATGTAGCTCATTTTCTTCAACTGTCCACCTCATATTCATATCGGTAGTTAGGTCTCCTGCTCCAAAAGTTAGACGTTTAACTCGTGTAGACTTAGCGGATTCTGCTATTTTGTCTATTGAAGCTATGCCTTTAGCTGTTTCTATTATTGGTAGTAGATCAATTGAGCCATTTTGGAGATTTTCTTTTTTCTCCAATTGAGTTAATAGCCAGTCTAAGGCTGGGATTTGCCATACTTCTTCAACTTTTGGCAACATTACACCAGAGATATAAGGGCCAACCAGAGTAGTGAGATCTTCAAAGCAGTAGTCAGTATCTAGTCCGTTTACACGAACATATACAATCGGTAAGGAAATATCATTACTATGCTTTTCCAGTAAGGTGGGTAATAATTTACGGGTAGAATTTTTATCCTTTATTGCGACTGCATCCTCTAAGTCAAGTATCACTGCATCAGCCCCAGATTTAAACACTTTTTCGACTTTCTCTAAGTGATTACCTGGCACAAAAAGGAGGGATCTCAATGGTTTAATTATATCATAATTGCTCATTTTAATCTTCCTTCTAATGGAAGTTTTTGCTTAACAATATGTTGCTCCGCTAAGGTATTATAATTCATAATATGTGAAATATTATGAAGTTGTTTAGATATTTGTCTTATACTCCAGTAATATATAAAAAAATATATATATATTAATAGATGTATTTAAATAAGAAGTTTTATATATGTATTTATATATTAATAACTTAATTTTCTTCTCTTTGAGTTAGTAAGACAAGTTAAATGGTGTTTATACATGAAACTAACAGGACTTCGTGTTCTTGATTTATCAAGGTTTTTGCCTGGCCCACATCTTGCGATGATGATGGCTGACCATGGGGCAGACGTCATTAAAGTCGAGGATACAAAATTTGGTGACGCTACACGTAGTATTGGTCCAAAAGAGGGTGGTCAGACAGTCTATTTTAGGAATGTAAATAGGGGTAAGCGCTCTGTAGCTATAGACCTAAAAAGTGATAGTGGCCGTCTATTATTTCATAAATTAGCTAAAACAGCTGATGTAATTATAGAGACGTTTCGCCCTGGTGTAGTTGATAGACTAGGGATAGGATATGAGACAATCAAAAAGGATTGTCCACATATAGTTTATTGCTCTATCTCCGCTTTTGGTCAGACTGGCCCATATCGTGATATTCCTGCGCACGATTTAAGTGTGAATGGGCTTTCTGGAGTACTAAGCATGAGTGTTGGCAGTGATGGCGAGCCTAATATGCCTTGCTTGCCTCCTTCAGATTTAGCCGGATCGTTAATGGCTTTCTCTGGTATATTAATGGCCTTAATCCGTCGCAATAATACTGGAATAGGCGATTATATAGATCTAGGAATGTATGATGCTGTAGTGTCGTGGACACCGCATATTATAGGTAAGTTATTTTCAGAAAATATTGCTCCGCAACCATCATCTGAGCGCACACAAGGGGGTAGCGCTTTTTATAATACTTATCGTACGAGTGATGATCGTTGGATTTCTCTTGGCGGGGGTGAGATCAAATTTGTGACAAATTTTCTAACAGCTATGGGCCGGGAAGACCTAATTGAAATCGGAAAATTACCAGCTGGAGAATTACAGAAACCACTAAAAGATTATTTGAAAAAAACTTTTCTACTTAAAACACAAGCGGAGTGGGTAGAGTGGTTTGAGGGAAAAGATATATGCTTTTCCCCTGTTCTTGATATGAAGGAGGCAATGAAAGTTTCTCAACTTTCTCACCGTAACATGATTTTGACTGACGCCGCCGGTAATAGTCATCTTGGTGTTCCAATAAAATTCAAAGAGGAGCCAGCTTTGCCTGATCTAAGCGCTCCGGAGCTTGGGGAGCATACGCAAGAAATCATGGTTGAATTAGGTTATTCTGACCCAGATATTTCTAGGATGCAAAGTGAAGGTATAGTAAATCTTGGGTAGTTGCGCTATTTTTTATCTTTTTTTTCAATAGTTCCTCCAGCTTCAACCCATGCTGAAAATCCACCACTAATATGTGCAACATTTTTAAGACCCATGTCTTGAGCTGTTTTAGTAGCTAGCGCTGATCTAAGGCCTCCTGCACAAAAGAAAATAAACTTCTTATCTAGAGCAAAGATCTCTTTGTGGTATGGACTCTCAGGGTCAATCCAAAACTCTAACATTCCACGGGGTGCATGAAATGCTCCTGGAATGGCACCTTCTCTCCAGAGTTCCCGAATATCACGAATATCTACGATCTGTGTACCTTCTTCATCCAGTAATTTCACCGCTTGTGGGGCCTCAATAGTTTCTATCTCAGTTTCAGCTTCATCACACAGCTGTTTTATATTTTTTATTACCATTAGATTAGTTCCTACTTAAGTAAGAATTTTAGGAATATTAAGAGAGTTAATTAGATTTAGATTTATTAGATTTAGTATATATAATATATGTTTTCTAATATTCCTGTTATTAGTGATTATTAATATATTAGTAATTTTAATATTTATAACATGATTCAGACAAGGTTTTTGAATATTATATAGGATTTAGAATGGATAAAGATTCTCTAAAGATGAATAAGACAGAGGAATTCTGGAGGAAACAACTAACTCCAGAGCAATTTTTTATTTGTAGAAAGAAGGGAACTGAGCCCGCATTTTCAGGAACTTACAACCAAGAAAAGAATAAAGGTATTTATAAATGTATTTGCTGCAATTCCGCATTATTTGATTCTCAAACTAAATATGACTCAGGTTCCGGGTGGCCAAGTTTCTATAGTCCTATAAGCTCTGAAGCTATACGTGAAGAAAGTGATTCTTCTCATGGAATGATAAGAATAGAAGTTCTCTGTAATAACTGCGATTCGCATTTAGGGCATGTATTCCGTGATGGGCCAGCTCCAACTGGGCTGCGATACTGTATAAACTCCATCTCACTTAAATTATATCCTGAAAAGTAATGTTCGTCAGATGTATTAATCTTAATTTTGCATTTCTTCAAATGTCATCGCAATTCCACTTACGCACATTTGGCCTAATGTAAATGCTTTTTCTGGAGACCATCCAAATTCAGAATCTGGATTGAGAGCATTATCCTTAAATGGTTGCTCTAGAGTGATCCCTGGGCAAGAAAAATTTTCAGCCACCCAATTTCCTGCAATTTTTAGATTAGCTTTTCCAGGCTGGTTAACCGGGTAACCAAACTTATTTTGGAAATCCGGTGATAGGTTGCATAGAGAATTCTCAAAAAATCTGACTAGCCTAATTTGTTTATCACTCAGTGATGGGATGCCATCTGGTCCAGCTATAAAATTATAAGGTATGGCTTCATCACCGTGTATATCTAAGAAAAAATCGCATCCGATATCAATCATCATCTTTCTTACATAAAATACTTCTGGGCTCTGGTTTATACAGGGATTGTCCCACTCTCTATTTAGGTTGATTCCTTTCGCATTTGTGCGTAGATAGCCTAAAAAGCTGCCATCTGGATTCATATTAGGTACTAGATAAAATTCTGTTGTTTCTAGCATCTTACTTATGACGCTATCCTTTGCTAAAAGTTTATTTATTACTCCCTCCATAAGCCACTCAGCCATTGTTTCTCCTGGATGTTGACGGGCAATTATCCAGCATTTACGAGTTTTAGTATTGACCGAAGTATTTGAAATACGAATAACATCTATTTGCCTGCCTTCACTGCTAAGTCCTGAAGGTATAAGTGATGATTTTTTGTCAGTAAGGGTTTTAGCAATTAAATCGTTGTGACGTTCTAAGGAGTAGGGGGCAAAATAAGCATAATATTGAATTTCTGAATCTGGCTTATGGTCTATGGTAAGTATGCCGCCTTCATATGTTGTTTTGACTCTGGACCATATAAGGCGGTCAGATGATGTTACAGCTTGATATCCTTGCCATCCTTTTGGATAGGAGGCTTCACCTGCATTAACTATATTCATACGAAGACGGGTTTTATCAAAATTAGATATACGAAAATAAAACCATTGGAAAAATTCCCCTCCCGCATCGGGCACAATTTGTAATGATATATTTGATGAATCAGTCTTCTCAAGATATTTGATATTACCACCATCAAATTTACTATTGATTTCCATTTTATTGTCCCTGATTTTCTAGTATAAAAATTTATGATATCTAGATTTGTTATTATGATTTGTATCTTATTAAATAAGAACGCGAAACCCTAGATAAATAGATTAAGTAACGGCCAGATAAATAAAAAATTACGGTATTAAAGTGGAGCCAAAATTAAAGACACAAATTATAGTGCAATCAATAATTAGACAGTGTGATGTTAGGATGATTCCTGCAATAGTCCTTCATAAAGGAGATGTTGATTCAGGGGCTCTAATTATGAAGATTAATCTTATGAATAAGACTTGCTTTTTAATTCGTAAGTCAACCATGCCTTCTGGAAAATCTGCGTGGATAAAGCCTCTCAGTGATAATCCGATACCTGAAGATAGGGTTGATGAGTATATAGAAAGAGAGATTAATAGAGATTGTGATTTATGGGTAATTGAGATTGAGGATGCAAAATCCCAATATGAACCAGTAGAGCCAATAATTTAAATTAAAAATAACTATTTTTTTAAATTTTATTACTTTAAGGATTATTTTTGGACACCCTTTTTAAGCTGATACGAACAATATGACCTACTGTAAGTCCCTGAAAAACTATAGAAAAAATTACCACTGCGTAAGTGGCGGCAAGAATTGCTGATTTATAAGGTCCTTCAGGTAGAGATAATGCAAGAGCTACCGAAATTCCTCCTTTTAGTCCGCCCCAAGCAAGTACAGGAATTGCCCCTTTTGTAAATTCTTTCCTTAGTTTAAGCAGGCTAAGGGGAGTTGCAACGCTAATGAATCGAGAAAAAAGTGCTATTGGTATAGCAAGTAATGCAAAAATAACTACATTGCTGGACCATGAAAGTGCTAAAACCTCGAACCCAATAAGTAAGAATAAAATTGAGTTCATTATCTCATCGAGAAGTGACCAGAACTTTGATACATGGTCTCTAGTCTTTTCTTGCATTGCGAATCTTTTTCCATGATTACCTATCAGTAGGCCTGCGATTACTACTGCAATTGGCCCTGATAAGTGTAGTGCAGTTGCTATAGCATATGTACCCATTACTAATGCTAATGTAAGTAGAACCTCAATGTTATGTTCATTTACAGTTCGGATTAAAAAATAAGCTATTAGCCCACAGGCTAGGCCCAAGGCTGCTCCTCCTAGTGCTTCTTGACAGAAAAGAATTATTACATCGATAACTTCTGGTGTAGGGATTTGGCCTGTTGGATCAGTGATACTGACTGCTATAGCTACTACGATTAGGAATATAACAATTCCCACTCCGTCATTAAATAAGCTTTCTCCAGCAATTTTTGCTACAAGACTTTTTGGAATTTTTACACTTTTGAGTATTCCTAATACAGCCACAGGATCTGTGGGTGCTATTAACGATCCAAATACTAGACACCATATAAAAGGCGTATTTAATCCTATAGCGCTAGCAATTAACCAAGTAAATGTGCCAACTAAGAAAGTGGATATTAGAACGCCTATGGTAGCAAGGCTACCAATTGCCCATTTTCTTGCTACTAATTCATCGAGGTTGACATGAAGAGCGCCTGCAAAGAGAAGAAAACTGAGCATTCCTTCCATTAAAATATCATGAAAATCTATTTCTGAGATAAATCCGCGAACATTGTCTTCTATTCCAAGTTGAGGGGCTATTTCGTTGATACCCAAAACGCCTAAAGAAGCAAACAAGGCAATAATAACCATACCAATAGTATGAGGTAATTTTAAGAATTTGTAGTTTATGTATCCAAAAATAGCTGCTAGTGAAATTATTATTGTGGCAGCAGTAAAAATAGAGAGCTCATTCATTAAAATTTATATCCTCGCAATAATAATAATTTTTACTTATAATTAATAAGGCTAACTAATAAATTAATAAGTGCAATATTTTGCTATTTATTTATAATCATTATCTTCACAAACCATTGGGTTAATTAAGAATCAAGGAACTGGTTATGAGCGCAAGTAGTGACGATATTAAAAAGGCATTAGAAACTATTTTTGATGCAGATTCAAAGATATATCAAAATCGAGGATTTCAAAGAAGAATAGGCTTTGGCAGTAGGCCAGCGCTGCTAATAATCGACCTTGCTAATGCTTGGACTCAGCCAGGCTATGCTTTTACTTGTGATAACATGGATGAAATTATTCCAGCTAATCAAAAGCTTTTAAAGGCTGCCCGTGATAAGAAAATTCCTGTAGTTTATACCACAACAGCATATCAAGATCCCTCCGGACCTAACTCTGATACTGGTCTTTGGCACCTAAAGATTCCTGTAGAAACTGTAAGAGAGGGAACCGAGGCGGCTGAAATTGACTCTAGAATTGCACCTATCGATGGAGAGCAAGTGATATGTAAAAAAAGAGCAAGTGCTTTTCATGGTACTTATTTAGCTGGCTACTTGAGAGCGCATAGAGTTGACACTCTTATAATCACAGGCGTTACATTAGCTGGTTGTGTAAGGCATAGTACTGAAGATGCTATAGCAGAGGGTTTTAGGCCAATTGTTGTACGCGAAGGTGTTGGAGATCGTGTTCCTGGTGTTGTGGAATGGAATCTTTTTGATATTGATGCAAAATTTGGAGATGTAGAGCCGGTAGATAGTGTTTTATCCTACTTGGACGGTATTGATCCTTTTACAAATACATGAATGACAAGATATTCAGCTTTAAACCTTCTTCGAGAGGCAGGGCGCTTACATAGCGGTTGGCCAGAGGCGTGGTCTAGTCGAGATCCTAAGACATCTTATGATGTTATAATTGTTGGCGGCGGCGGCCATGGTCTTGCTACTGCCTATTATTTAGCAAAAGTTCATAAAATTTCCCGGATAGCTGTCTTAGAAAAGGGTTGGATAGGTGGAGGTAACACCGGCAGGAATACAACTATCATCCGTTCAAATTATTTATGGGACGAAAGTGCTCATTTATATGATTTTTCTTTACGTCTTTATGAAGGACTTAGTAAGGACCTCAATTTTAATATAATGCTTAGCCAGAGAGGCGTTATCAATCTTGCGCATACAGAGAATGAGATGAGGGAAATACAAAGACGTGTTAATTCAATACGTCTTAATGGAATTGACTCGGAAATTTTAACTCCTGAAGAAATTAAACATTTTGTACCTATCATTAATCTATCCAATAAATGTAGATACCCTATTCTTGGAGGTTCTATCCAACAGAGAGGGGGGGTTGCTAGACATGATGCTGTAGCTTGGGGTTTTGCGAGAGCAGCTAGCAAATTGGGAGTTGATATTATAGAAAATTGTGAAGTTGAGGGTTTTTTGATAAGTAATGGGCAAGTGCACGGAGTGAACACAAATCGAGGTATTATAAAAAGTAATAAAGTTGGATTAGTAGTATCAGGGCATGCGGGTGTTTTGGCAGAGCGTGCAGGATTTAGATTGCCTATCGAGAGTAAACCTTTACAGGCATTAGTGTCAGAGCCGTTAAAGCCATTTTTTAACGTTGTTTTAATGTCTGGTAAAGTCCACGTATATCTAAGTCAATCTGATCGAGGTGAACTTGTTATGGGGGCGGGTACTGATAGTTATAACTCATATTCCCAGAATGGAAGTTTTCAAGTTATTGAACAGATGATGGCTTCTAGTATAGAACTTTTCCCAGTCCTGAGTAGGTTAAAGGTTATGCGTATGTGGGGAGGTATAGTTGATGTTTGTCCAGACGCTAGTCCTATTATTGGATTTTCGCCTTTAAAAAATCTATATCTAAATTGCGGGTGGGGAACTGGTGGATTCAAAGCGACCCCTGGTTCAGGGTATGTTTTTGCCCATACTATAGCGCATGAAGAGCCGCACGATTTAGCTGCGCCATTTTCTTTAAAGAGGTTTTCTTCTGGCGCTTTGATAGATGAACATGGCGCTGCTGCTGTAGCGCATTAATCTTTTTTGGGGGATATAAAATGTTGTTAATTCCTTGTCCATGGTGTGGTTTAAGAGCGGAAAGCGAATTTTCTTCTGGTGGAGAGGCGAATATTTCTAGACCTTATGTAAATAATGATCTTAGTGATAATGACTGGGCTGACTATCTATTTTACAGAAAGAATCCCAAAGGGTGGCATCAAGAACAGTGGCATCATGTGAAAGGATGTCGTCGATGGTTTAATGTTGAACGACATACAGTCACTCATGAAATAAGGAAGTCATGGCCAATGAATAGTAGTAGCGATTCTAATGATTAATAAATAACTGGACTAGAGATTGTGAGAAACAAGATTCGACGTTTAGAACAAATAGATAGGGTTGATCGGGATAAGCCTATTAAATTCTATTTTAATAATAGAGCGTATAGTGCATTTGAGGGAGACACTCTAGCTTCAGCTTTGCTTGCCAATGGAGTGAAATTAGTATCACGAAGCTTTAAATTTCATAGGCCAAGAGGAATATTTGGTAGTTGGTACGAGGAACCAAATGCGTTGGTTCAAACAGGATTGAGATCTGATAGCACGCCAAATCAACGGGCTACAACAGTTGAATTGTTTGATGGGCTTAGAGCCAAAAGTGTAAATGTATGGCCAAATCTACATTTTGATATTTTATCAATAAATGACAAAATTTCGTCAATTTTTCCAGCAGGATTTTATTATAAAACATTTATGTGGCCACATTTTTTATGGCCAATTTATGAGTATTTAATTCGGCATTCCGCTGGCCTTGGTAGGGTTCCCGAAGCTCCAGATCAGTCAAGTTATGAAAAACAAAATATTCATTGTGACATATTAGTTATTGGCGGTGGGGTCTCCGGTTTAGCTGCAGCATTATCAGCTGCTAAATCAGGCGCAAGGACTATTATTGTTGATGATCGTGCTGAGTTAGGCGGGCCTAAATTTGATAATAAAGCTCATATATCTGGGCAGAGTATAAAATCCTTCACTAGTCATGTTGAGCATATTTTGAACAAAAATCCTGATTGCGAGATTTTTACTCGTACGTCCGCATTTATGCACGGAGATCATAATTTTATAGTTTTAAACCAGAAAGTAAGCGACCATATTCACCCCGAGCTTCGTGGTAATTTACCACGAGAGAGACTTTTGAAAGTCCGTGCTGGTCAGGTAATATATGCAACTGGAGCTTTAGAAAGGTCGTTAGTTTTTGAAAACAATGATCGCCCAGGTACAATGCTTTGTAGTGCCGTGTCTGAATATATAAATAATTTTGGTATTTGTCCGGGTAAGAGAGTTGTTATATCAGGAAATAATGACACTATCTATATATTGGCGAGAGATTTACTAAATGCTGGAGCTGAAATAGTAGCAATCTCTGATGCTAGGAAAAGAGAATTAGCTGTTACTGCCTCTGAATTTAATAAAGACTTACCAGTATATTTCGAGCAAGCTCCCATAAAAACTCATGGCCGCCAGTGCGTTCGTGCCGTTACTTTTGGTCGAGTATCTAGTGATGGATTTATTAGTGCACTAGACAAGAATAAAAAATTTGAATGTGACCTTTTATGTTTGTCAGGTGGTTTTGATCCTAACTTGAGCCTTTTTTGTCAATCGGGGGGAGATGCAGTTTTTAATAATGAATCTTCTCTTATTTATCCAAATAATTCTCCAAAGAATGTCCACTTAGTTGGATCAAGCTCTGGCATATTTTGCCTAAGAGATGCCTATAATAATGGGCTAAAAGTTGGAATTAGAGCTTCAGAGTTAGAGGGCTTTAGTTGTTCATTAAAAGCAGAGTTAGAAGAATGTAGTGATAATAATTTGGGCTATTTCCAGCCTGTATGGGGATTAAGTTCCGTTCATAAACGTCCTAAAGATTTTGTAGATCTTCACAATGACGTTATTGGAGACGATATTCGTTTAGCTGTTCAGGAGGGTTATCAATCAATTGAACATTTTAAACGCTATACAACTACTGGCATGGGTCCTGACCAAGGTAAAACAGGAAACATAAATGCGATGGTTTTATTAGCTAAACATCTTGGTAAAAAAGTCTCAGAGATTGGATTGACGAGGTATAGAGCCCCATGGGTACCTGTTACTTTTGGTGCTTTTGCCGGAAGAGACCTTGGTATTCTTTCTGAGCCGATTCGTAAGACATCACTTCATTATTGGCATGAAGAGAATGGAGCTATATTTGAAGACGTTGGTCAATGGAAAAGACCTCGTTATTATCCTCAGGCGGGTGAGTCTATTGATGATGCAGTTGTACGAGAATGCCATGGTGTAAGAAATGAATTAGGTATATTCGATGCCTCGACTCTAGGTAAGATTGAAATTTCTGGTCCTGATAGTGGTAAATTCCTTAACCGCATTTACACTAATAAATTTGATAATTTAAGTATAGGTTCATGTCGTTATGGGCTGATGCTCAAAGAAGATGGTATGATTATGGATGACGGGGTAACTTCTCGACTTGATGAGCATAATTGGTTTATGACCACAACAACTAGTAACTCCTCTTTAGTTTTTAACTGGCTTGATGAGTGGTTACAATGTGAGTGGCCAAGTCTCAAAGTATTTATTACATCTGTTACAGGTCAATGGAGCAATATTACAATTGCTGGGCCAAATTCAAGAAAGTTATTAGCAGAGGTTTCAGATATCAATACAGAAAATTCTCATTTTCCACATTTAACGTGGCAGGCAGTTAATTTATTTAACATAGAGTGTAGAGTGTTTAGGATAAGCTTCACAGGAGAATTATCTTACGAGATAAATGTGCCTTCGCAGTATGCTCAATTTATATGGAACAGACTCATAGATATTGGCAAAAAATTTAGTATTACTCCTTTTGGGACAGAGACTTTACATGTACTACGTGCTGAGAAAGGTTATATTGCAGTTGGTCATGATACAGATGGTACAGTTACTCCTAATGATTTAGGTCTCGTAAAGATGTTAAAAAGTGATGGTGATTATATTGGTAGGCGATCGCTTTATAGGTCCGATACAAGCAGGGAAGGAAGACTCCAGTTTATTGGCTTACTTCTTGATGAAAGGGTTCCTGAAGGTGCGCCAATAGTGGAGATTAAGGGGGATTATTCAAGTCGGATAAAAACAGGTTATGTCAGTTCAAGCTATTATAGTCCAACATTAGACTCTCCTTTAGCCTTAGGTTTTCTTCAGGACGGTCTTTCTAGACTAGGAGATTCCGTTCAAGTTGCTATTCCGGTTCAAGGTCGTAACGTGGATGCAAAAATAGTATCTCCTGTATTTTATGACCCCTCAGGAGAGCGTCTCAATGGATAATGTCCCCTCTCTAATAAGACCTCTACATTATCTAAGCAGTGATATGCTTAGTTTAGGTTGTGATAAATCCAATACATATTGTATTAGAGAAGAAATGTTTAGGTATCTATTTAATATACGTCTAGATGCTAGTGATACCGATTCCATGACAGTTCTAGAAACAAAAATACAAGCAAAATTACCTTTAGCAACTAATTCAACCTCTGAAGTGCTTAATGGGAGTGGGAGAGTTTTTTGTTTAGGACCAGATGAGTGGTTGTTAGAGGTTGAACGGTATTGCACAGAAGATTTAGCACCCTTATTAGACTGCCATTCTAATAAAGGCATATCCTTTATAAATATAAGTCATTCACAAGTAACCTTTTCTATTTCAGGGTTAAGATCTGTTACGATATTACAGAAGGGTAGTACTCTTGATTTCCATCCTAGATCTTTTCCTGAATCTACCTGTGCACAAACTGCCTTGGGGCAGGCAAGCGTATTGATATACAGATCTTTATTTGATTCTTCAAATAGTTCAAAGTGGTCCGTTTATGTAGATAGAAGCTTTGCTGAGTATCTGTGGTTTTGGCTCGAGGGTGCTGTCAAAGAATTCATATAGATAATTATAGCTTACTTTTATTATTGATTAGTTCAGCTGTTCTTAGGGAGCGAAGAGCAACACATGCTGCTCCATAACCGTTGTCTATATTAACTATAGCAATTCCCGGTGAGCAACTAGATAACATAGCTTTCAAGGCTGTTTTTCCTTTTTCAGATGCACCATAACCGGTTGAGGTAGGTACACCAACCACTATACCTCCAACAAGTCCTCCAATGACACTAACTAATGCTCCATCCATACCGGCGACAACAATTGTCACACTGAGATTACGGATTTCATCTATCCGTTCCATAATCCTCCAGATTCCAGCAACTCCAACGTCATTGATTTCCAGGCATCCTATACCATAATACTTGAGTGTGCGTATTGTCTCACGACTAACTTTTATATCGGATGTTCCTGCTGTAACAATAGCGACAGATTTTTTTTCAGATTCATTTTTCGTATCTCCAAATATTCCTGTACGTGATATATCATCGTAATCTATAAGTGTTTTTACTGCTGAGGGGAGATTAAGGAACACCTCCTTATTAAGTCTTGTAAGGAGCATTCTTTGATTTCCTAAGGAATTAATTGCTTCAACAATTTGGTCAGTACTCTTTCCTTCACAGAATATAGCTTCGTCAAGGCCTATCCGTTTATTACGGTCAAGATCGAGTTTTATTTCATTTATTGTCATATGTAAGAGAATTACATCCTTTTTATTTCTTTTGCTTTTCCGATTCTTTTCTTACTTTTTCTCTTTTTTTGTAATTATTATGTATTTTTAGATCATCCATCTCTGCTTTTAAAGTTACTTCTCCATTTGGTCTGTAAGACTTTTTAACCCTAACTCCTCGAGAATTTTTTTTTAAAATATTTCTTTTTAGAGATGATCTATTAGTTATTTGCCACCTTATTCCTAATGTAGTTGTTTCGGAAAAACAGATGTTTAGAAACTTTTCTATTGATTCGACATCACAAAGTAATTTAACACCTATTAAAATACGACCTTTTTTACCAAACCGAGTTGTCTGACTTACATCTTTTATACCATCTATATTACGAATTTTATCGAGAGCCACGCTTAGATCTTCGGGGGTCTGGTCATCTACATCAAATGATAAGATCGCAATTTCCTCATTAAAGATATCACTCTGTTTAGGCTCATCAGTAAAGACAATAGTCCTTAGAATATTACTCATCCCAGGAAAAGATTGTGAACCAAAACCTATCCCAACCCTTGTGAGGATCGCCTCTTGCTTAAGTGATTTTTGTGTGGGTTTTAAATGGGCTAGTATCGCAGCTCCTGTTGGTGTGACTCTCTCGCCTGTAATCCCATCATCATAGCACCTAAAACCTTTAATTAACTCAATAACTGCTGGTGCTGGTATAGGAATCTGGCCATGTTTTGTTTTTATACTTCCTGATCCTAGTGGCAAAGATGCTACAGACCAGTTAGTTGTACCTATATGATCAACTAGCCAGGCAGCTGATAAAATATCAGCAATACTGTCCCACGCTCCAACTTCATGGAAAGTGATATCTTCAGTTTTGACTCCATGTACACGAGATTCAGCTTCAGCTAATAATGAAAAAATATCGATTGCTCTTTCTATGGTTTTTTTAGGAAGTGTTAACTTTGATAATTCATATTTAAGATCTGACCATTTAACGTCTTTATAATTTTCTTTTTTCTGTGAAATCTTAATTCTATTTCCGCTGAAGGTATGATCATTATGAGAAATTAGTTCTATATCGAAGTTCTTCATGATGCCTGATTTTTCCAGGTCGCATATAAGGCTCGAATAGACGTCAGAAAATGCATGAAGAATGGATGCAACAAACATGTCTCCCGATATCCCACCTAGGGGTTCTATATGAATACGCTTGATATTGGCCGTACTTGAGGTGTTCAAATTATATTTTCCTTAAATTTACATCCATTCACCGCCAGCCAAAGCTATTGATTGACCGGTAACTGATTCTGAACCAGGCTTTGATAGCCATAAGGCTGTAGCTGCAACTTCTTTCGCATCAATTATACGATTCTGGGGACTCATATTTTCTAACTGAGTTCTTGCATCTTTATTAGAGCGACCAGTATTGGTTGTTATAGAGTTTATTGCCTGGGCAACCATTTCAGTTTCTACATAACCTGGGCAAACCGCATTAACTGTTATACTTGTTTTTGCTAATTCAGCTGCTAATGAGCGAGTAAGCCCAATCAGGGCGTGCTTAGATGCGCAATAAGGGGCAATATATGGCTGTCCTTTGAGTCCCGCTAAACTGGAAATATTTATTATTCTTCCCCAGTTTTTCTTTATCATGCCCGGTAGAACGGCTTGTATACAAGTAATTGCTGAAATAACATTTGTTTCCATAATCTCCCGAGTTCTTACATTATCAATTTTTAGAAAGGGGGAGCTATCTGCAATACCAGCGTTATTTACTAAGATATCAATATGACCATGATTATTTATAGCATTTTCGAATACAGATTTTATAGAATTCTCATCACAAACATCTAAGGTATAAGTATTAATGCCATCGAGTTTATTAGATAAAGTTTCTAATTTTTTAATATTTCTTCCAGTAATTGTTACTTTTGCACCATTTTGATGTAGCGCATTGGATATTGCGCCGCCTATTCCGTGTGCGCCTCCAGTAACTAGGGCATGTTTTCCTGTAAGCTCTTTATTCAAAATTGATTCCTGTTCCATTTACAATGTTTTTGAGAATAAAATGTAATGGTTATACTTAGTTTTTGATGTGATACTGAAATATGATTATTATGAATAAACTATAAATTTTTGACTGTTTATAGAGACTATAGAATCTATTAAATAGAGCTTATTTTATAGTAATTTAATTATATTCGTTATTTTGTAATTCCTTTTCCACAAAGCCCACTTGTATCTCCGTATTCATCTATCCAACTTTCTTCATAACCGTAATCATCTTTAGCTTTATCTGCTGATATAAATTCTTCAATGACATCTTCTACAACGGAGCTACGGTTTCTTTGGTTAGGATCACCATATCCGCCACCGCCAGGTGCTTTGACGGATATACGGTCTCCAGGCTTTACAGGTACATTTGAATATTTACTTGGGCTAACTTTGCCAAATGCTTGTGAAATTGTTTGCCATTCACTTCCGTCTTTAGCCTTGTATAATGTAGCTCCTGAAATTCCATCTTTACCTTTAAATAGGCCCCATGCTTGTTTTTTATGTTTATTTGTCATCTGACTAATAAGCATATCACCTCCAGTACAAAGCATTGTTTTAGATATACTGAGGCCTCCGCGGTGCTCACCTGCTCCACCTGAGTCTTGACGAAGGGCATATTCTTCAACCATCCAGGGGAACATAGTTTCAAAAACCTCTGTGGGTGTATTTCCACAATTACCATTTATTGAGTCGGTTGCATCATTACCGTCTGCATTATGTCTTCCTCCATATCCGACGTATGAGAAGTCAAAAGCACCAAACGGTTGATCATTATCTTCATCCCATCCTCCAAAAACAAAGCACCCATGGGTTGTTCCTTCTGATGCCATTACTCTAGTTGGAGAGGCTTTTGAGAAAGCACCAAGAATACATGCTACTATTAGTGGGTGAGTCTCAGTATTTCCTCCTACTTCAGATCCTGGATAATTGACATTCATAATGGTTCCAGCGGGGGCTATGACGCGAATCGGTCTAAAACAACCAGAATTCTTGGGTATTGATTCGTCTGTTACATGTAGCATCGCATTAAAAGAAGCTGAATAGGCTACACCAAGAGTTGCATTGATAGGCCCCTTTGCTTGAGGAGATGATCCCGTATAATCTATTACTACTTCGTCGCCCTGAACAAAGGCGGTGACTTTGATTGTATACTCCTTATCTTCAATGCCATCATCCTCTAAGACATCTTCAAATTCATAACGACCATCTGGAATTGAGGATATTTCAGCGCGCATGCGGCTTTCTGAGTAATCCATTAGATCTGTTATAGTCGTTCTAAATGTATCTTTTCCATATTTCTTTATGAGGTCTGCAAGTCGACTTTCTCCAAGATCCACAGCACTAATCATGGCCCTAAGGTCACCGTAGTTTCCACGTGGGGTTCTAACATTGGCTAAAAGTAGTTTCCATACCTCGGGTACGTCTTTGCCTGCTTTAATTATTTTAACAGGTGGCACCCGGAGACCTTCGTGAAAAATTTCTGTTGCCTCGCCTGGAAATCCTCCAGGAACCATTCCTCCAACTTCAACAAAGTGTCCTATGCAGACAGCAAAACCCATTAACTCATCATCGACAAATATAGGTTTAAACATCGTATGTTCAGGAGTATGTAACCCACCTCTATATGGATCATTATGTACTATTACATCACCAGGCTTGATATTTGATATCGATATTTCTTTAACCATTGAGCGAACTAACAGGGGCACCCCTCCAATCTGTGCTGGACAATATTCTGCAACTGCAATCATTTCCCCTTCAGGGCTTGCTAAAGCACAACTGTAATCTTCAGCTTCTGAGAAAATTGTAGAATATGCAGTTTTCTGGACATTAACACCCATTTCACGACATATTGCTACCATCGCCAGTTCAATGATATTCATAGTTACCATGTCCATAACAGGGGTCTCCTCTTAGAAATTAGATTCATAGGAATAATTTTATTATATTATTTAAGCTGTTTCATGAATTCCTTCTTTTGGAAGAGGAATGCGTGGTTCTTCAATTCCTTGAGATTTTGCTTGGAGCCACTTGTCACACCAACTTGAACAAACTAACTTTTTCTCACTTGATACTTCGATTTCTATTCCATCATCATAAATCAACATCCCACAATTATCGCATTTAATATAACGCTCAATATAGTAACCATTATCTGAAAAACGCATATCTACTAATCCTTTCTAAAGGGTATATTTTTACTATAACCTAGTTAAGTGGTAGTTATTATTAAATGTCCGTAATCGTCTATTCTCACATTATGCTCTGGCCTGATAACAGTCACTGAAGCTGGTTCTTCAATTACTGCAGGCCCTTGAAAAGATTGGCCCGAAAAAAGTTCACTCCTATTGTAAACATTTGTCTCATGGGGACCATTGTCAAATGTTACCTGCCGAGAACTAGCAGGAACTGCCTTTGAATCTGATTTTTGCAGTTTAGGCAGGTTAGGGCTCTCTGTTACAGCCACAGCTGTTAATTTGACACTAATTAATTCAATAATTTCGCCTGGAATATCAAAGTTGAATCTATCTCTGTGAGCTGAATGAAACAGTTCCCAGCATGAATTTATTGTTTCATCATCAAAAGTATCAAATGATATAGGAACCTCTAGTTCATGATTTTGTCCAAAGTACCGCATCTCAAGAGATCTGTATAGATGAATATTCCCTTTGTGCCCTTGCTCATGAAGAGATTTGGAGGCTTCCTTTGACAGTTCAGAAATCACCCTATTAGCATGATCTCTGTCGAATACTTTAGAGGTCATTTGCGCTGTTCTCTCTAAGTCAATTCGTGCATCTGTCATTATAAACCCAAAAGCTGAAAATTGCCCTGGATGATTTGGTATTACTCCACTTGGAATACCTGCTTGATACATAAGGTCTGAGACATGGACAGGGCCGGCTCCACCAAAACCAAGAAGTGTAAAGTCTCTTGGGTCTAGGCCTCGTTCTGTAAGTTGAGCACGTAATGCTCCAATCATATTATTATTCGCTATTTGCACTATAGCTAAAGCAGTTTCTTCAACTGATTTATCAATTTCTTTAGCAACTTCACTTACTGTTTTGTGAGCTGCCTCAGCGTCTAGTTTCATCTTGCCTCCGAGGAAGTTATCGGGGCTGATTCGGCCAAGCACAACATTTGCATCGGTTACCGTAGCTTTTGTGCCTCCTTGGTTATAGCAAGCAGGTCCAGGTTGTGCCCCGGCACTTTGGGGCCCAACACGTAGCATTCCTCCACTATCTATCCAGGCTAGTGAGCCCCCTCCTGCTCCCATAGTTCGAATATCAATCATTGGTATTTGAATTGGAACGGCAAACTCTATTTCAAAACTTGTTGTAAAGCTTTCTCGTCCATCTACAATAGTTGATACATCTGTAGATGTTCCTCCCATATCTAAAGTAACTAAATGATCTACCCCTATGAGATTTGCAATTTGTTTTGCACCAACTACACCTCCAGTTGGACCAGATAAAGTCATTTGTATCGGAGTTTGAGTAGCTGCATCAAGGCTCATTTCTCCGCCATTAGATTTTATTATAGATACTTTATTTCCCATTCCTCTCTCTGCAAATTTTTCTTCCATTTGTCCTACATGGTGTCCTACTAAAGGTCTTATGTAGGCATCAGCTATAGTTGTTGAGGCACGTTCATATTCTTTCCACTTAGGGAGAACATTATAAGAAATAGAGACGGGTTTTTCAGGGCATTCCTGAGAGAAAATTTCTTCTACTTTTCGTTCATGTGAAGGATTAACGTATGAAAATAAAAGGCATACTGCGATAGCTTTAATATTTGGATCTTTTGCTATTGTCTTTGCGAGTGATCTTACTTCATCTTCGTTTAAGGGCTCGAATTCTTCTCCGCGCGCCGTTATTCTGCCTCCTATTTCATAGCAGTATCGTCTTTTTGCAAGTGGTTTTGATTTAATCCACGTAATATCATAATGGCTTCTTCTTTTTCCACGTTGAATAAATGGAACATCGCGAAAGCCTTTTGTTGTAACATACGCTACCACTGACCCTTTTCGTTCTAATATAGCATTTGTGGCAATAGTTGTGCCTAATCTGAGATGCTCAAGGTCTTTAATGGACCCTTTATCTGACATTTCCAAACCTTTAAGAATGCCTTCTATGGGATCATGTGGGGTCGACAATGTTTTCCAGACGGAAAGATTACTATTTTCTGGATCGAATGCTACAAAGTCTGTAAACGTTCCGCCCACATCAATTCCCACAAGTTTGCTCATTTTGTTGTGCTCTCCCTGTATCAATAATAAAATTATAATTATATTTTAAATATTGCTACTCTATTAACTTTGATGCAATGCTTAATAGGCATTTTCTATTGATTTTTTATGCCTGATTTCTGTCCTTTGAAGGGGGAAAGCCCTGCAGGTGCTAGGCTGGCAAGTTTCTCCGTTAAAGCGCTTGGTTTTTGGTCTTTATCTTCTGCCTGATCTCTGGCTGCAATAGCCTTCCTTACTAATTTTCCTCCAAAATACCTTATTGGCTCGGGAGGAAAGTCTCTGGTTGGTTGTCTAACTAAACCGCAATTTGACCATTGGTCATTTTTTTCTAATGCCAACGATGCAAGTATACGTCCACCTATATATGTTGGTCCAACACCATTTCCTGAATATCCTGCTCCGAAAAAAATATCTTCGTGTCCATTAAGTCTCCCGAAAAATGGTAGCCCACTCTTTGATCTATCTATCGGACCTGTCCAGCTTGAATTTACTTTTACCTTAGATAGAGTTGGATAGGTCCATTTAAGCCAATGTTCTACATCCTTAGATAGACGGGATGGGCCATCAAACATGTTTCCTATATTTCCTCCATAAGGCATTAATCCATTCATACCTCCCTTCCCAAAAGCTATACGGCCGTCTTGCGTAGTGCGATAGTAATGCACAAGCATTCTTCCATCGGATATAGTCAGCCCGTCGTCAAATCCAATCTCAGATAGTAATTTAGGAATAGGCTCTGTTGTTACTATATCGCTTGATACGACTACTAGTGCTTTTCTGAGTTCTGAGAACTGAATACTCCAGGCATTGATCGCTAGTATAATTTTTCTAGCAGTAATTTCACCTTTTGGCGTCTTTATCTTTGGGGGGTTACTTTTTGTAAGTTTAGTAAAAGGTGTTTGTTCAAATATTCTTACTCCACGTTCTAAGGCAACACGGCGTAATCCGCGCGCTAGAAGTGCAGGTTGAATACTTGCCGGGTAGGGTTCGAAAATACCTGCAACATGTTTCTCAGATCCACTTCTCTGCGCTACCTTTTCCGGTGCCCATCTGTCAAATGGATATTTTTGATAGCGTTCTGCTGCTTCTATAGTTGGTTCCCATGCTCCTATTTGAGCATTGTTTGTCGCTGCCCATAGCCAACCGTCTTGACGAAAATGAGCATCAATATTGTTGTTTTTGCAAAACTCACCAATTTTTGTAATAGCTTCTGCTGAGGCATCTGCAAGGCGTACAGCTTCTTCTCCTCCGCAGAGCTTTTCTAGGGTTAAAAATTTTCCCCACCAGCTGAGCACAAAACCGCCATTTCTTCCACTGGGGCCAGCACCGCAAACATCTTTTTCAATAATTACAACATCAAGACTAGGGTCGGATTCTTTAATATGGATTGCGCTCCATAGACCAGTAAATCCTCCGCCAATGATACAAACATCGGCTTTAATGTTCCCAATAAGACTCGGGCATTCTTTGCTCTCTTTATCTAATGCTTCGTCAAGCCAATGGCTATTTCTTTTATAAATGCTCATAATTTAAATCTATAAGAATATTTGCTTATATTTGAAGAATATATATTAAAAATATTATATGGCCTCTAAAATAGCTTTACCCATATCTGCTGTGCTAGCTTTACCTCCAAGGTCGCGAGTACGGACTTTACCTTCAGATAAAACGTGAGATATAGCTGTCTCAATATCCTTTGCTGCATCTTTAAGCCCCAAGTGCTCTAACATCATAGCCCCAGTCCATATCTGGGCTATGGGATTTGCGATATATTGGCCAGCTATATCAGGTGCTGAGCCATGAACAGGTTCAAACATTGAAGGATGATTGCCTTCAGGGTTTATATTTGCAGCTGGGGCCAAGCCCATACCCCCTACAACTGCAGCCCCTAAATCAGATAAGATATCACCAAAAAGGTTTGATCCTACTACAACATCAAACCAATCTGGGTTCTGCACAAAGTGAGCACTTAGTATATCGATATGGAACTGGTCTGAATCAATATTTGGATGCTTTTCCTTTATAATAGAAAATCTTTCATCCCAGAAAGGCATAGTGTGTATAATTCCATTTGACTTTGTAGCTGAGGTAACATGTCCGCGGCGATTTTGAGCTATAGAGAATGCATAGTTTAACACCCTATCAACACCAAGACGTGTAAATACACTCTCTTGAACAACCATTTCGTGTTCTGTTCCTGAGTAGATCCTTCCACCCATCTCAGAATATTCACCCTCATTATTTTCTCTTATTATTATAAGGTCAATTTCACCTTCTTTACGATCAGCAAGAGGAGATGACACACCAGGAAGTAGTTTTATTGGTCTTACATTTACGTATTGATGAAATGCGCGTCGAATAGGAATAAGTAATCCCCAAAGTGAAACATGATCTTCGACGCCAGGAAATCCTACCGCGCCGAGAAAGATACCATCAAACTTGCTTAACACCTCAATGCCATCCTCAGGCATCATTTTTCCAGTTTTCGTATAAGACTCACAGGACCAATTAAATTCTTCCCATTTAAAGGTTGCTCCTACCTTGCTTCCAGCTTTTTCAACGACTGCTATAGCTTCTGGCAAGACCTCTTTGCCAATACCGTCTCCAGGAATTGCTGCAATTGCATATTCTGCCATAGATATAAATCTCCTTAATGAAAAATATTATAAGTTTAACTCTCAATGGGTTTATAGCCAAGGTTTGGTGCAAGCCATCTTTCAGCATCTTTTAATGGCATATTCTTACGTTTTGCATAGTCTTTTACTTGATCAAGCCCGATTTTTCCAAGGCCAAAATAATGGCTTTCTGGATGAGCAAAGTATAGTCCTGAAACTGTTGAGGCTGGATACATTGCAAAGTTTTCAGTTAATCGCGCTCCAACATTATTTTCAGCAGATAAGAGTTCAAAAAGAGTTTGTTTCTCAGTATGATCAGGGCATGCGGGGTAGCCAGGAGCTGGACGTATGCCTAAATATTTTTCTTTAATTAGTGAATCATTATCAAGGTTTTCGTCTTTAGCATAACCCCAAATATCCTGTCTTACGTGTTGATGCAGGTGTTCAGCAAATGCTTCAGCCAATCTATCCCCAAGAGCTTTTACCATTATAGCATTGTAATCATCATTTTTAGCTTCGAATTTTTTTGCCCAAAGATCTGGTTCATTGCCTATGGTAACGATAAACCCACCAATCCAATCTAATGTATTGCTTGTTTTGGGTGCAATAAAATCAGCTAAACTGAGATTTTGCCGTTCTTTCCCTCTTGACATTTGTTGACGTAGCATGTGAAAGATTCCAATGGTTTCTCTTCTCTCTTGATCTGAATAAACAGCAATATCGTCTTCATTAATTTTGTTAGCGGGCCAAATAGAAATTACTCCTGACGGGTTGAACCATTCCTCATTAACAATTTTCTCAAGCATTGTAGTTGCATCAGTGAATAGTTGAGTTGCGGCATGACTGAGACTTTTGTCTTGAAGTATATCGGGATATTTTCCTACTAGGTCCCAGGTTCTAAAGAAAGGTGACCAATCTATAAAATCAACAAGTTTCTCTAGTGGGTAGTTATTAAATTTGTGTTGTCCAGGTTCATTGGGGGTTATTAAGTGAGTAAAATTATCATCTGGTATAAAACAATTAGCTCTTGCGTCACTTATTGAAATTAAACTTCTAGACTCTTGCCCTTTAGAGTGAGTTTTTCTAAGTTTATTATAACTTTCTATTAATTTTTTGGAAAAGTCCGGTCGCCTTTCTTCTGATAACAGATCGTTGACTACCCCAACAGCTTTAGAAGCATCGGGAACATGCACAACAAGATTAGAGTATGATGGGTCAATTTTGACAGCTGTATGTAATCTGCTCGTTGTGGCGCCTCCAATCAAAAGTGGAATTTCAAAGCCCTCTCTAGTCATCTCATCAGCAACGTGACACATCTCCTCTAGGCTGGGTGTTATAAGTCCAGAAAGTCCTATTGCGTCAACTTTTTCTTTCTGAGCGATATCAAGAATTTTTGATGCAGTTACCATAACACCTAAATCTATTACCTCGTAGTCGTTACACTGGAGAACTACCCCTACAATATTTTTCCCAATATCATGTACATCTCCTTTAACGGTAGCTAAAAGAATCTTTCCTGCATGAAGTTTTTTGTTTTCACCTGATTCTCGTTCACTTTCCATGAAAGGTATAAGATGTCCGACAGCTTGCTTCATGACTCGAGCACTTTTCACTACTTGTGGTAGAAACATCTTACCCGCACCGAATAGATCTCCAACCTCATTCATACCATCCATTAATGGGCCTTCTATGACATCTAGAGCGCGAGATGATATTAACCTAAGCTCTTCCGTATCCTGGATAATAAATTCATTTATACCGTGTATAAGAGCGTAACTAATGCGTTCGCTAGTAGGTTTTTCTCTCCATAGTAAGTCTTTTTGTTTATTTTTTGTTGATTGCCCCTTGAATGACTCAGCTATTTCTATAAGTCTATCTGTCGCGTCACTCCGTCTATTTAGGAGCACGTCTTCAACGCTCTCTAAAAGTTCTTCGGGTATATTTTCATAAAGATCTAATTGACCGGCATTTACTATTCCCATATTCATTCCAGCTTTTTTTGCATGAAACAAAAATGCTGAGTGCATTGCACGACGTACAGGTTCATTTCCTCTAAATGAGAAAGATAGATTCGATAGACCGCCGGAAACATGACAGTGAGGGAACGAGTCTTTTATAAGGCGTGTTGCTTCAATGAAAGACAATGCATAATCATTATGTTCACTGATTCCAGTCGCAACAGCAAAAATATTAGGGTCAAAGATTATATCTTCTGGTAAAAAACCCACTTTATCTGTAAGTAATGAAAAGGCTCTACTGCAGATTTCATACTTATGTTTGGCTGTCTCTGCCTGACCTTTTTCATCAAAAGCCATAACAACAGTGGCTGCTCCATATTCCTTTATTTTATGAGCTTGTTCTATAAATAGATTTTCCCCTTCCTTTAGGCTTATTGAATTTACAATTGCTTTGCCCTGGACATTTTGCAAACCAGCTTCAATAACAGACCATTTGGAGGAATCAATCATTATTGGAACCCGAGCTACATCTGGTTCAGCTGCAATCATCCTAAGAAATCTGGTCATTGCATACTCAGAGTCAAGCATCCCCTCATCCATGTTTACGTCAATGATTTGTGCTCCGTTCTCTACTTGATGCCTCGCAACCTCGACTGCAGACTCATAATCACCAGACTCTATAAGCTTTCTGAAACGAGCAGAACCAGTAACATTGGTTCTTTCTCCGATATTTATAAAAATTCCTTTCATGCTTCTATTGCCAGGGGTTCAAGTCCTGAGAGTTTGAGTTTTGGATCAAAACTAGGAATTTTTCTGGGTGGTTTCCCGATGATTGCCTCTGATATAGCTAACATATGCTCTGGTGTGGTTCCGCAGCATCCACCAACTATATTTAATAATCCGGAATCTGCCCATTCACCAATATGTTCAGCTGTTGTCTCTGCTGTTTCGTCATATTCACCAAACTCATTTGGAAGTCCTGCATTAGGATAAGCGCATATACGAGTATCTACACCTCTAGAGAGTTCACTTATATATGGCCGCATATGTGCCGCACCTAGTGCACAATTAAGTCCAATACTAAAAGGATTAGCATGACGCATAGAATAAAAAAATGCTTCTGGTGTTTGGCCTGTAAGTGTTCTACCTGATAAATCCGTAATAGTTCCAGAAATCATTATAGGAAATATATTTCCACATTCTCTGAAAGTTTCAAAGAGAGCAGAAAGGCCGGCTTTGGCATTTAATGTATCAAAAATAGTTTCTAAAATAAATATATCAACGCCACCGTTTATAAGTGCAAGAGCTTGTTGTTTGTAAGAATCACGTAGTTCCTTAAAATCTATTGCTCTATATCCAGGGTCTGTAACATCTGGAGATATAGAGGTTGTTTTATTAGTAGGTCCAATTGATCCAGCCACAAAGCGTGGTTTGTTATCTTCACTACAATCTAATGCAACCTCTTTTGCTATCTTTGCTGATTCAAAATTAATTTGAGGCACCATGTCTTCAGTAGCATAGTCAGCCTGAGATATAGAAGTGGCATTAAAAGTATTAGTTAGAATAATATCTGCCCCTGAATCAAGGTATTGTCTATGAATTTTTTTTATTAAATCGGGCTGGCTGATACTAAGTATATCATTATTACCCTTCAAGTCATTTGAATGTTGGGTGAACTGATTTCCTCTATAGTCCTCCTCTGTTAAGTTTTCATTTTGGATCATCGTTCCCATAGCGCCATCAAGCATTAAGATTCTCTGACTTGAATGTAAGCGTAGGTTTGTAAATGACTTACTTTCTTTTAACATCGTATATAACCTCAGATCTTTTTATCTCTTACCCCAAGAGCATGGCATATAGCTCGTGTGAGCTCTGCTCTATTCAGGGTATAGAAATGGAAATCTTTTACACCATTCTCAGATAAACGTATGCATTGATCTATAGCAATCCATCCAGCAATTAGCCTTCGGCTGTCAGGGTCTTCATCAAGACCATTCAACATTTGTTTAAGCCATTCTGGAAGAGTAGTGCCACACTGGTCAGTAAATTTTTTTAAGCGTTCAAAGTTTGTTACAGGGAGTATTCCCGGTACTATTAGTGCTTCAATTCCTCTCTTTGAGGCAGAATCCCTGAATCTAAGAAATGTATCAATATCAAAGAAAAACTGTGTTATTGCTCTTGTTGCCCCGCAGTCGAGTTTATAAGCCAGGTTATCTAAATCAGATTCTGCGCTTATGGCATCTGGATGTACTTCAGGATATGCTGCTACACTAATCTCAAAATTTGCAATCTCTCTCAAGCATTTTACTAGTTCTCCTGCATTTTTAAACCCTTCGGGGTGAGGGATAAAGTTTTTATCTCCAGTATCCTTATCACCTCTGAGGGCGACTAAATGCCTTACACCAATTTCCCAATACTGATTTGCAATTTTACTGAGTTCTTCACGTGATGAGCCTACACATGTTAGATGAGCAGCGGGCGTTAGTTCTGTTTCGTCAATAATTCTTTTAACAGTCTCAAAGGTTCTTTCACGTGTACTTCCTCCCGCTCCATAAGTTACAGAAACAAATGAAGGCGCAAGGGGTGCAAGTCGAATTATTGAGTCCCAGAGTTGATTCGTCAATTTCACACTAGATGGAGGGAAAAACTCAAAAGACACATTGATTTTTTCTTGCTGAAGCAAGAACATATTTCTGTTGTTTATTGTCATTATTATACAGCTTTGCTTTCTATATCCTAGTTTTTGTGCTGTAAACTCTTAATCATTTTCTTTATCAACATATACTGCTCCTTAACAAAAAAACCCACCACAGCTACGCTGGGTGGGGTCCCAGACGCTTTAGCGATATTTATTTAGCGCGCCCGCAAGCTGTTCTCTCAAAACGGCGCTAGGTCTATACATATTCGAGAGTTGATAAAAATTCAATGCTGACTTCGCAATTTTTATTTACATGGTTATAGTATTAGTTATGTTGGAACAACCTCACATTGATCGGAGATTAAGTGTGGCCCCTATGATGGGCTATACTGACCGTCATGGTCGTTTTTTTTTAAGGCAGTTTACAAGGCGTACATTACTATACACTGAAATGATAGCAACTGGACAGATCATTCATGGCGATGCCAGTCGTTTTCTTAATTTTGACCAACAAGAATCTCCTATTGCCTTACAATTAGGGGGGGCGGACCCAAAGGATCTTGCCGTTTGTGCTAAAACAGGAGCAAGATTTGGTTACAACGAGATTAATCTAAATATCGGATGCCCTTCAAAAAGAGTTAATTCAGGTCAGTTTGGTGTTTGCCTGATGGCTAAACCTATTTTAGTTGCAGATTGTATTAAGGCTATGGCCGATGTCTCAGGAGTTCCTGTAACTGTTAAGTGCAGATTAGGAATATATGGGTCTGAGTCTTATGACCAATTACATGAATTTGTTAATTTAATTATAGATGCAGGCGCAGAGAGTATTATTGTACATGCACGAACGGCTGTGCTTGGGGGGCTTTCACCAAAAGAGAATAGAGAAATTCCACCATTACGTCATGACTGGGTATGGAGACTAAAATCAGAAATTAGTAGTGCAAAGATTGTAATAAATGGGGGTATTAATTCACTTGCAGATGCAAATTCTCACTTAGATTATGTTGATGGGGTAATGATTGGCAGAGCTGCAATATCTAATCCTATGATGTTAAGTGGCGCTGATCAAAATATTTTTGGTGAATCTCCTATGCCTATTATTCGAGAACAAGTTGCGGAAAATATGCTAAGATATATTGATACTGAACTCAATTCAGGCACTCGATTGGGATCAATAACAAGACATATGTTTGGGCTTTTTCAAGGGCGTCCTGCTGCCCGTATGTGGAGACGTTACCTAAGTGAACATAGTAATTCATCTGATGCAGGACGGGATGTGGTGGAGAAAGCTCTGAGCTTAATGAATGAAACAGCTCATATCTAGACCTTCAAATTTTTATTATTACCCACGTATTTGTAGATACTTAAAGTTAATATGCTAATTTAATAGCTCTCTTTGTCATTACGCCAATAAGGTGTGAGCGATACTCTGCACTAGCATGAATGTCCGAATTAAAATTTTCGTAGTTTAGAGTGGGTATTTCTTTTCCTTCTGCTATTGCAGTTTCAATATTATTAGCCCTGAAAGCGCATGGTCCAGCTCCAGTTACGGCAATTCTTTTATTCTCATTAAACTCTGCAAACATTACTCCCACTATAGCATAACGGGATGCCGGATTAGGAAATTTTACATATTTTGATTTATTGGGGATTTTAAATTTCACGCAGGTAATTAATTCACCATCCTCTAGGGCGGTCTCAAAGAGATCAACAAAGAAATCATTTGAGGGGATTTCGCGATTATTTGTCTGTATTGTACCGTCTAGTGCTATTAATGCTGCAGGGTAATCAGCTGCGGGATCATTATTTGCTAATGATCCTCCTATAGTTCCTCTAGCGCGAACCTGTGGGTCTCCTATACCTTCTGCAAGGTCAGATAATCCGGGTAATGAAGCTGATATGATTTCCGAATCAGCCACTTCTTCGTGTGTTGTTGCGGCCCCAATAAATAGCTCGTCGTCTTCGATTTTGATTCCTTTAAGGTCTTCCAATTTTGAGATATCAATTAAGTGAGACGGGCTCGCAAGTCTTTGTTTCATTGTTGGTAAAAGGGTGTGACCACCTGCGATGTAGCTAGGATCACTTGCACTCTGATACTTACTTAAAGCATCATTTACTGATGAAGCGCGGGCATATTCAAATTCGTACATCTAAATTTTCCATATATAATATTGGCTACAATTTTTATAATTTTATTTGTTGTCTCACGAAGAATTAATAGCCTTAGTTCCTTCGCTTATAGCTTTCACAATATTGTGGTATCCTGTGCAACGACAAAAATTTCCTTCTAGATATTTTCTTATATCTTTTTCATTGGGGGATGAATTCTGTTTGGCTAATTGAAGTGCTGTCATTACCATTCCTGGTGTACAGAATCCGCACTGTAATGCATGGTTACTTTTAAAAGCCTCTTGCATAGGGTTGAGTTCTCCATCATTCGCAACGCCTTCAATTGTTACAACATCCGATCCATCGACTTGGACGGCAAGTATTGTGCAAGATTTTACGCATTTCCCGTTTACATGAACATTACAGGCTCCACACTGACTAGTATCACAACCTATGTGCGTCCCCGTAAGACCCAGGCTTTCCCTTAAAAAAGTGACTAGAAGCGTTTTTGTGGAAACCTCTTTCTCAACAGTTTGGCCGTTTACAACCATCGACACCGAATTTACTGGCATATTTCCCCCCTTATACTTTTGATTAGACCTGGTTTAAAAGGCCAAACAAACTTAAGGATAATAGACCAAAGTAGATATACACTAAGGTCAACCCCAGACAAGAATAGCGTTTTTAGACCAATATCGCTAGACTAGAAAGTTTAACTTTTTATTTCACCTTTTTCTTCTAATTAATCTTCTAAACACACAGCAAAATTGCCATAAAAGATGGAAAATACCTTTAAAATCCTTAGTTAATTTGTGCCGATTTTGCCAATACTCTGGTATAGAGGCAATTGTGGGTAAAAGGCCATTTTGAAATACTAAAACGAACAAGATTAGAATAGCCCCCAAAACAAGCGTAACTTGTCCAACTCCTTGTGTTCCAAGCCAACCTTTAAAGTATTCAATTGCGAATACTCCTGTGATAGGACCAATTAAAGTAGTTTTTCCTCCAACAATGACCCATATAATTACATCAGCTGCTTTGCCCAAGCTAAACATCTCAGGATGAGCTAATGGAATGGAGATAGCATAAAGCGCTCCACCCAAGCCTGCAATTGATCCACATATTATAAAGGCAGAAAGTTTATAACGACGTATGTCATATCCTAAGAGTTCTGCCCTATTAGGATTCTCTCTTATGCCAATAAGAGTGCGTCCAAAATGTGTAGTTAATAGCAGTCTTAGTCCAATATAAATAATCAATAAAAGAGTAAATCCGAGATAGAAAAACCAATTTATAGTTAAGTTGACTCCTGATTCCCATGGTATCTCTATCTGGGGTACATTTGGTATTCCGTTTTGACCCTTCAGTTTTACGCTACCAATTATATATTGATCGCCAGAAGTCGAACGTATTGCTTTTTCTAGTATTAGTGTGAAGACTAAAGTAATAGCGCTAAAGTAAATATTACTTATACGTCCATAAATCATAAAGTATCCAAAGATGGCAGCGGCGCAGGCTGCAAAAAATGGGGCGAAAAATAACGGACCAGTGGTATCATCAATGTTTAGTGATAAAATTGTGTATGCATACCCACCGAGTCCAAAAAAAGCTGTTTGTCCAAAACTGAGCATGCCGCCATAGCCCCACAAAAAACTCATGCTAAGTGCTAATAAAGCCATGCCAAAAAATCTCGACATTTCAAGAATGATGAACATTTCCATCCAATGAGGCATAGAAATAAATACCGCTGTTAGCGTTAAGACAGCTAACCACCAAGTGATTCTTGGTTTCTCATTAGATGGCTGTGAGCTAAGTTTTAGACTGAACATCAGAAACTTATATACCTCTATTTATTTTTGCAGTAATTCCTAAAGGAAGCACACGCAATAAAACAATAGCTAGAAGAAGGACCGAAATTTCACCAATCACTGAGGTTGATATTGTTGCAATAACCCCGTCAATAGTCCCAAATAATAGTGATGCTGTGCTTGTGCCTAAAAGTGGTAAATGTCCACCAGATATCACTGTTATAAACGATTTTGCTACATAAACGATACCAAGAGTTGGATATGCTCCAACTATAGGTACAAGTAGTGCACCCGATAAGCCTGTCAGCATGGCCCCAAAGCCAAATGTTAGCATATAAACGCGGTTTTGATTTATACCTAAAGCCGCTGCAGCTTTTGGGTTTTGCATAGTGCTCCTAACAATCAAACCAACTTTTGAATGTTTCCATAATGTATAAACAGTTACTAACATTATAAGTGCGGAGGCAATTATAAATAGACCATACACCGGTATAGAAAGTTCACCGATATGAATGCTACTCAAAGGGGTAGCTATGCTCTCAGTTTGGGGACCAAAAATTGATGTAACGCCTCCTATTAGAAGTAGGCTAAGACCCCAAGTCGCTAAAAGTGTGTCGAGTATGCGGCCGTAGAGCCATTGAATAACAAGCCTTTCGATTAGTATACCAAAGACACCTACTGCAATAGCCGATAAAGGGATTGCCAACCAAAGGTTTATTCCTGAGTGAACGCAGAGGGTGCAAAAATAGGCACCCAGCATTAATAATTCTCCTTGTGCCAGGTTAATTACTCTCATCATCCCAAAAATTATAGCTAGACCGAGGCCTATTAATACAAATATTGAGAAGGAAAAACCGATTTGAAAGAGATAGTTTACAAATTGCTCCAAAGTTGACCTCTTAGTTTATTTATCGTTTTAAACTAAGCCGAACTTTATAGATTTTGCAAATGTGTTTAACTACACTTCTGGCTCATACTGAGTATTATCATTCGGGTTAGCGTGCAAATCACATACTAATTGCGTATCTCTTGGTGGCCTTTGTTTAAATGACTCTATAACTTTAAATCTATTATTAATGCCAGAGACAATATGTATATCCATGGTCGTGTGATTTGTCTTTCCGTCAACGGTGTATTTTCCGCCTGCCCCCTGGACAGAAATTCTTCCTCGGGACAGAGCTTCTATAGAAGCCTCAGGGTCTGGACTTTTAGCTTGAATAACCGATTCTGCCCAAAGATTTATTCCTCTTTCACCGTATTCACCATATTCTCCAACATAACTCATATCTCCAGTATAGTTTTGAAATCTTTTTACAAAAGCTTTTGCTTCTGGAGTTTCAAGGTCATCTACATAAGAACTCGCTATAATTATGCCATTACCTTCTTCCGCACTGAGTTGGGTGTGTTCTAGTCCTACACCATAAGTGCTGGAAGCTAGAGATATATCTTTTCCTATTGTGCTTTGAAACTGGCGATAAAACGCTATATGTGCACCGCCCACTAATGCAGACAAAACAACATCTGGTTTAGCCTTCTGGATTCTAGAGATGGCAGGCTGAAAATTATTAACATCTAAGGGAAAAAATTCTACAGCAAGATCTTCGCCTCCACTTTCCCTTACAAATTTTTTCATCCATTTTGATGTAATGTGTCCATAGTTATAATCAGCAGCTAATATATAGCACCTTTTATGGCCTAGTTTTTTTATAACATGATTAATAAGTGGCTCGAGTTGTTGGGCTGGTACCATACCTGTTGAGACATGACGTTTATCACATACACCACCTTCGTACAGAGAGTTGTAAAATAATAACCCTTTAAAGCGGGAAACTATTGGTCGCATTACTTCTCTTGAGGAACTTGTTATTCCTGCATGAACAACATGCACTTTATCTTTAACTAACGCTTCTGTTACATATTTTGAGTTGTATTGTCCATCAGATTGAGAATCATAAAAAAGTAACTCAACTGGTCTACCTAGCAATCCACCTTTTGCGTTTATTTCATCAACTGCCATAGCTGCAGCTTGTATCTGCTTGAGGCTATAAATGTTAAGAATCCCAGTCTTGTCGAGAATATTAGCTACTTTGATCGGTTTTTCTTTTGCTATTCCAGCATTTGTTAAAACTGCCGGAATGCTGGCAAAAGCTAAAGCTCCAGTTGCGGTCTGAAAAAACTGTCTACGATTGAGTCTCATGATTTGCTTCCCAATTATTTATAAGTTTAGAGCTTATATATATTATCCTAATTGTGATTATCTTTTCTGCCACCTGTATTCAAGTATTTCTATGTAAAATATATGGAGATCATGTAATCTACTTAGTTCAGGTATATTCTATTGTTCTTAACAGAAATATTAGATTTTCTCCTAATGATTTGAAATTAATGAAGTTCTTCAATTGCTGTAAGTTCAGTAATAAAGTTATTCATCTTGTTTTTTAATTCTTTTATACTCTCAAGCTTGGTTATATTCCTCTCATTTAGATAAAGGCCACGATTAATTTCGAGCTGAATAACATTAAGTCCATTTTTTGGATTTCCGTAGTTCATTGTTGTATAGGCACCTGCGTAAGGTTTGTTTAAATATACCTTTAGTTGATTTTTCTCTAAAATAACTTTGGCAGAATTCATTATAATTGGTTCGCATGAAGTTCCATATCGATCCCCAAGTATAATATCAGGCCGAGATTCTCCTTTATCTATATCTTGATCCCCACCTACAGCTGGCATTGAGTGGCAATCAATTAATAAAGTTTTCGGAAATATTTTTTTGGTTTCTATAATAATTGATTGCAGGGCAGCATGATAAGGGTGGTAGTATCTTTCTAGCCTGCTTATAGCTATTTTTGCCGGGATAGGTCCGTCATAAATATTTTCTCCTGTAGCTACACAACGAGGGATAACGCCAAATCCAGCTAATGCACGCGCGCTCCTCTCCACTCTATCTTTTGGTAGTGATCCCGAAAACATAGTTGGATCGAGTTCCCACGGTCCTCTATTTGGGTCTACAAATGATCTTGGAAATTGGGCTGATATTAATGGAGCGCCGTATATAGGAGCATCTTTAAAAATTTCATCAATATAAGGATCCTCAGACCTCCTAATAGTCAGGCTATCGAGCCTAGATTGAGCGAGGAAATCCTCACTGTAGTCCCGGCCACTATGTGGATTTGATAAAATTAAGGCAGATCGAAAGCTTTTTGGCTTCTCTATTGATGTCGAAGATTCCAAAATATTTCAACTCCAGTTATATGATTATTTTAAATCATTTATATTTGGACGGTATATCTTACTAAAGAGTAACTATTTAAAATCTACAATCTTCTAAATTATCAACAAATATTTCAAAATACTCAAACCTTTTTTACTTGTAAAATTAGCTGATTTTATTCAAAAGGTATCTTTAAATTTTGGTTTTTATGGCCTCTATGTGCTTGCAAGCAAATGTCTCCGATGTTAATCGAGTAATATAAAGGGCGCGTAGCTCAGCGGGAGAGCACTACGTTGACATCGTAGGGGTCGCTGGTTCAATCCCAGCCGTGCCCACCACTATATTCTAAGTAAGTCTTTTTATAAGTTCTGTTCACTCAGCTACTATTCGTATCCAAGGACAGTAATTTGATTGCGACAATAAAAATAGTTGAGGCAGGTAAATTAAAGTACATACTTGTTTGGCTTCTTGCTGTATTTCTATCGGGTATACCTGTGATTATTATTTGGGGGCTATGGTATAGTTCTCTTGACTTTTTCAAGTTAGGTGAAAATTTAGCTACTTCTGCTGCGGATCCTGATTTAACAGAACGTTTCCAAGCTATGGTTACTATTACTCCTATCCTGGGGGCTTTTTTTGGACTTTTGGTTCTAGTTATTATTTATAAAAAATTTAAGTCTATAAATAAGCGTAAAGTTATTCCATGGATATTTTTTGCAACTGTCATTAATTATGGAAGGACAGCGTATGATCTGCATGAAATCAATAGTGATATGGGATATGATTCTAGTGGCATGATCATTTCTATTTTAACTGCAGTGATTATTAAGTCTGGTGGATTTTTGTGGTACTTTTACTTACGTAGAAATATTGAAAAAGTTGAGTACGTAAAAAAGTAATGATGTAGGTTTTTTTAAAATAGTTAATATATAAACTCCGAATCAAGAGATAATAAAAGTAGGTCAGCTAATATGAAAACAATAGATTTTTGGTTTTCCATAGGAAGTACATATACATATCTCACGGTTTTGCGACTGAGAAATCTGTTCAATCAAAAAAATATCCAAATAAATTATTATCCATTTAGTGTTAGAACAGTAATGAAAGAAATGGATAATATTCCTTTCCCTCCTTCTAAGAAGTCAAAGGTAGATTATATGTGGCGGGATATTCAGCGGAGATCGGAACTTTATAAAATTCCTATCCCAAACGTTCCTGTTCCTTATCCAATAAAAGACCTTGATTTGGCTAATAGGATAGCTGTTGTCGGAATCGAGGAGGGTTGGTGCCTCAATTATTTAGAGGCTACTTATAGGAGGTGGTTTTTGGATTTTAGTCTGGCGGGTAGTGATGAGAATATTTTATCTACGTGTAAGGAAATAAATTTAGATTATAAATATATTCTAAATACTGCGAACTCATCTGAGATTAAATATAAATATAAAAATTTAACCAATTTAGCTAAAGATATAGGTATATTTGGATCCCCAACATTCGTGGTTGGTAAAGAGATTTTTTGGGGCGATGATAGACTTGAAGACGCTATAGATTGGCTTGGCAAACCTTAGCGAAGAGTTATTTGATGGAGTTATCAAATTTCTGCCGGGCTAATTTTGGGTAGTCGTTAAAGTATTTAGTTATTTCCAATAAAGAAAATTCATTTAGTATAGATGAATTACTCTCTCTTTCTAGAAGGAATCTAAAGGAGAACTCTATTAACTCTTCTTTATCTACGTTATTTTGAGTTAGACTTTTATGATATGAATCGGTTAATTTTACTAGATGTGTAGTGCTAGTTTCTCCGAATACCTCAACTTTAAACGTAGATCCGTCAATATTGCTTATTGCTAGGCGTATCATTGTTAATCCTTTTAAATTTATGGTATCTTAATATAAATATATTTTTGTATCTAAAGTATATATGGTTGATAAGTGAAAAGTAATTTTGTTCCGGGAGATTGGGTTATTAGCCCACAAAGTCCAGAATGGGGCGTTGGGCAGGTGCAATCAATAGATCAGCATCGGGTTACAGTCAATTTTGAACACTCAGGAAAAAGGGTGATCAATTTATATGTGGTGAATCTTGAGCCATCCAACCCACCCTATGATCCCGTTTGTTAATTTTAAATATATAATTGTTCATATTAACTATATTAGGAAGATTTTTTATGAGGATAATGCGTGTTGGTGATAGGGGTTCTGAACGCCCAGCTGTTTGCAGTGATGATGGCGGTATAAGGGATATTTCCAGTATTGTATCTGATATTAATGGGAATTGGTTGGCTTCCGGGGGAATTAATCAACTCAAGTCATTAATGCTAGAGAGTAATAAAAATTTTCCAACCCTAGATAGTAATGGTCTCAGAATTGGTGCTCCCTTAGCCAGGCCTGGAAATATAATTGCAATAGGTCTTAATTATGAAGACCATGCACTTGAGGCAGGAATGGAGATTCCGGAAGAGCCTATCATTTTTTGTAAGGCGCCTAGCAGTTATTCAGGTCCAAATGATGATGTTCTTATTCCACCAGGTAGTACAAAAACAGATTGGGAAGTAGAGCTTGGCATAGTTATAGGAAAGGAAGCAAAATACCTCAAATCAGAAATCGAGGCATTAGAGTATATTGCTGGATACTGTGTTGTTAATGATGTTTCAGAGCGAGCGCTTCAGCTTGAAAGAGGTCCAACATGGATCAAGGGTAAGTCTGCTGAGTCTTTTTGCCCGGTTGGTCCTTGGCTTGTTACACCTGACGAGATAAATGATCCTGGTAATTTAAGTATGCTTTTAAGCGTTAACGGTGAAGTTCGTCAGAAAGGCTCAACAAATACAATGATTTTTGGTCCTGCTTATATAGTCTGGTATTGTAGTCAGTTTATGGTTCTTGAGCCCGGGGATCTTATAGCAACAGGAACTCCTCCAGGAGTAGGGATGGGTTTAAAGCCACCAGTTTACCTTAAGGCGGGCGACATTATGGAGTTAGAGATTGAAGGTTTAGGAAAGCAAAAACAAAAGGTTATTAAGGGCTAGAATGTCTACTGAGGGATGTTTTCTGGAAATACTAGAGCATTTTTCCTTACGTTGACAGTTTCTAAATGTCGTTTTATTGTGCGCGCATCTTAACACTGGAAGCTATTAGATATGAAGATTTTAAAATCACTGCGTTCGGCCAAGATTAGAGATAGGGGATGTCAGGTAGTGCGTCGCCGAGGCCGTGTATATGTTATTAATAAGCGCAACCCAAGGTTTAAGGCGAGACAAGGCTAGTTTCTTAATATTGGACTATAGTTGATTCTCTATCGATTCTTATTAAGGTCTAAGTGATAATAAGATTAAATAAGAATATTTGACTTTTAAATTACTGTCTCAATTCTTAAAACATTTGTCGCCCCAGGTGTCCCAAAGGGTACTCCTGCTGTAATTACAATCTGATCATTTCTTTTTGCATAACCTTCAGTCAATGCATGTATCGATGCTTTTTCTACCATTTGTTTAAAACTTTTAGCATCTTCGGTGTGGACGCAATGGATTCCCCATACAATTGAAAGTGCTCTTGCTGTTGCTAGGCTAGGTGTAAGTACTAGTATAGGTACTTTTGGCCTTTCTCTCGCGGCCCGAACAGCAGTAGAGCCAGAAGTAGTATATGTGGTTATTGCTGCGGCCCCAATAGTATCAGCCACTTGTCTAGCAGCGGCAGTTATCGCATCAGCAGTAGTGGCTTCAGGGCTATTAAGTTGGTTTTTGGTAATTTCTTTATATGCTGTATCATCCTCAACACACTCAATTATTCTATCCATTATTTGCACAGACTCGCTCGGAAAATCACCTATAGCTGTTTCTGCAGATAGCATAAGAGCATCTGCTCCATCATAAACGCCTGTTGCAACATCAGATGCTTCTGCTCGAGTCGGGGCTGGATTATTTATCATAGACTCAAGCATTTGTGTTGCAACAACAACTGGTTTGCCTGCACGTCTACTTTTTCTGATAATTCTTTTTTGTATTGCTGGAACTTCTTCGGGTGCGAGTTCTACGCCTAGGTCCCCGCGAGCCACCATTATACCATCTGAGAGATTTATAATTTCTTCAATATTCTTTAATGCTGAAGGCTTCTCTAGTTTTGCCATGATACGAGCCTTATCACCAACAATATTTTTTAATTCTATTAAATCGTCAGGTCTTTGAACGAAGGAAAGTGCAACCCAATCTAGTCCTAGACATAGTCCAAACTCTAAATCCTCCCTGTCTTTTTTAGTCAATGCTTTAAGCTTAAGATCAGTATTTGGAAGGTTTACACCTTTATGGCTATAAATAGTACCTCCAACAATTACTTGTGTATTTACATAACCTGAACCGTTCTCCTTAACTTTAAGTATGATTCTTCCATCATCAATTAGAATTTCATCTCCCAGTGAAAGGGATGAAAAAAGTTCAGGGTGGGGTAGGGGGGCCCTATGTTCGTCACCTGGAATATTTTTTAAATCTAAGGTAAAGGGGTCTCCGGCGAGAACATTAGTTTTATCACCATTAATTTCACCTATTCTTAGTTTGGGCCCCTGAAGATCCATTAGTATGCCAATTGGTCGATCAAGATTCTTCTCAAGCTCTCTTATAATTTTATATCTTTGACTATGCTCGCTGTGCGATCCATGGCTAAAATTTAGACGAAAGACGTCGACTCCAGAAAGAAAAAGCGATCGAATTTCCTCTGCACTTGAAGTAGAGGGTCCAAGAGTGGCAACTATACGTGCTCTACGATGTCGTCGCATATTTAAATCCTACGTTATAATTTTATATCAGGTGAAATTAAAATTGCTCTAAAATCATTAACATTAGTTAATGTTGGTCCAGTTATAACAAGATCATCTAGGGCTTTAAAAAAACCATATGAATCATTAGTTTCTTGATGTTGTTTTAAGGATATTCCAGCCAATTTTGCGCGTTTCAATGTATCTGGTGTTACTATTACCCCGGCATTATCCTCTGTACCGTCTATTCCATCGGTGTCACAAGCAATACAGTATATATTTCTATTACCATTGAGTGTTTCGGCAACACCGAGGGCGTATTCTGCATTCCTGCCGCCACGGCCTGGCCCACTTACTGTGACAGTTGTCTCTCCGCCTGATAATAAGATTGTATTTTTCTTTTCTTTAAGGGCTAGAAGAGCGTGATCTGAGCCTAATTTTCTAGCTTCTCCTTCAAGCGCGTCTCCTAGAACTATTGGTTTTAAACCGTGATGACGTGCAAATGTAGCTGCTGCATCTAAAGATAATGAAGGCTTTGCTATAGTATGGTATGAAGTCTTTATTAAGCGTACATCTCCGCTTTTAGGGGTTTCTTCTTTTCCGCATTTAATAAAATCAATTATTTCTCTAGGTTTACTGATATTATAATTTTCTAGAATTTTTTGTGCATCTTTAAAGGTAGTTGCATCAGGTACAGTGGGTCCGGAAGCTATTACTGAGGGGTCGTCACCAGGAACATCAGATATAGCCAATGTAACGAGACAGGCTGGATGGGATGCTATAGCAAGTTTACCTCCTTTTATAGCCGATAGATGTTTACGCACACAATTTATTTCAGAAATAGTAGCGCCAGATCTTAGTAAGGAATCAGTTACGAGCTTTTTGTTATCAAGTGAAACTCCATCAGCGGGAAGTGTGAGAAGCGCAGATCCCCCGCCAGATATTAGGCATATTACTAGATCTTCTGAATTTATAGAATCTAATAGCCTCATTATCTTCATTGAAGCTTTTTTTCCTGACATATCTGGTATTGGATGTCCTGCTTCAATTACTTTAATATATTTTGTAGGGTAACTATGGCCATACCTAGTAATAACTAGGCCCTGGAGTGAGGTTGGCCAATGCTTTTCTACAGTTGCAGCCATAGCTCCAGCGGCTTTGCCTGCTCCTATGACTATAGTTTTTCCCTTTGGAGGAGAGGGAAGAAAATTTGGGAGGCAATTAGCTGGTTTTGCTACGTTTACAGCAGATAAAAAGAGATTTTCAAGAAACTCTCTAGTGTCTATTTTATTTCCTTTTGTATCAATGAACATCTAATCTCATCAGCTGGTATAATCTTTTTGATTATAATTATAACATCTGTTTAGCTAAACTATGACTTATTGATATGTTGTTAAAAAGTATCTCATAAAATACCAATCTACAGATCGGTAGGGCTTGATTTATAGTATTTGAGTAATATTCTTATAACACACTATCTATCTATGATGTGTATTAAATATTTAGAGGAAGAAAAAATGAATCCAGAATTGCAGAAAGAGATTGAAGCCGCGGCTTTTCGTGCCTTAGTTGGGCATCTTCGGGAGCGTTCTGATGTCCAAAATATTGACCTTATGAATCTTGCTGGTTTTTGTAGAAATTGTCTTTCTAAATGGTATTCTACTGCTGCAGGAGAAAATGGTATTGAGTTAAATTATGAGGACGCACGTACAATTGTTTACGGAATGCCTTATTCCGAATGGAAAGCTAAACATCAGCTAGAGGCCAGCGCCGAAAAGCTTAAGGTTTTTGATGAGTCGCAGAAATAATAATTAAGTTAGTCTTTTTAAAACTCTTCTACCCAGGGTCTAATCTCTGTTTCTAGTGTCCAGGCACTGCGTTCTTGCATGTGAATCTGCCAATAAAGTTCAGCTATAGATTTTGGGTCTATTAGTCCATCAGGTGGCCGCTCAGACTCTAAGTGTGTGTAGCGTTCAGATTTAATTTGTCCATCAATTACAATGTGCCCTATATGAATACCTTTTGGGGAAAGTTCTCGAGACATGCTTTGTGCTAGCATTAAGAGGCCGGCCTTGCCTACGGATAAATTAAAAAACTCTGCTGCGCCTCTTTTACTAGCAGTAGCTCCTGTAAATAGGATGGTGCCTTTGCCTTTGGGAATCATTACTTTAGCTGCATTCTTTCCAACTAGAAAACCTCCAAGGCAATTAGCTTCCCAACATCGACGAAAGTCTTCTTCGGTCGCATTTAGTATACTGGTTTTCATATATGCCCCTGCATTATAAATAACAATATTAGGTGGTCCCCACATTTCTGTTGCTTCTTTGAAAATACGATCTACATCTTTTGTGCATGTAGCATCAGCAGTAGAAGTGATCACTCTGTTTTGAGATTTTTCTTGTGGCATAGCATTTAAGAGACTCTTTTTTGTTCTGGCTACTCCGAATACACAAAGGCCTTCAGATTCAAACTTTTGAAAAAGTGCTGTTCCTAAACCTGGACCGACCCCAAATATTATAGCGTTTTGTTTATCGGTCATGAAATTTCCTCCAATGTTTTTCTGTAAATTTCAAATACCTTATGACGTCTAATTTTTAATGTTGGAGTCATTAGTTCATTATCAACTGTAAATGGTTCCTTGGCTAATATATGAGATCTTATTTTCTCTATATTAGAAAGATCCTTATTTGCCTCTTTTAGAGCATTGCTTATAGCGGACGAAAATTCTGGTATTCTTGATAATTCCTCAAGCGACTGATTGGTTTGATTTGCTGTATTCCAATTAGTGATAAAATCTTCATCCGGTACTAATATCGCCAAGAGATGTGTTTTTTTGTCCCCTACAACCATGGCTTGCCCAATTTCTGGGCGAAGTGTAAGAATCCCCTCTATTCTTTGGGGTGATATAGTCTCACCACCGGATAGAACTATAATATCTTTTTTTCTGTCAGTAATTTTAATTCGACCATGACTATCAATATGACCAACGTCACCAGTATGTAGCCACCCGTTTCTAATTGCCAATGAAGTGGATTCTGGATTGTTCCAATAACCTTTCATTATAAGCGGGCCCGAAACCAAAATTTCTCCATCCTCAGCTATCTCCACATTTACATCGACTAATGGCGGCCCAACCGTTTCAAGGTCCATAGATTTGGGTTGATTACAACTTATTACTGGAGATGCCTCGGTTTGCCCGTAACCTTGCAAAAGTCTTACACCAAGTGCTGTAAAGAATAGTCCTACATCAGGATTAAGTGGTGCCCCTCCTGAAATCATTGCCTTAAGTTGCCCTCCAAAACGTGCCTGGACTTTTTTTCTTACTAAGATTTCTAGAATTTGGTTAGCAAATATATGAAAGAGGCCTAGTTTTTTTGAGGATTTATATTTGGCCTCTCCGAATTGAACTGCTTTTTTAAATAGGAACCGCTTTAGAAATTTTTGTCTGTCTATAGCCTGCATTATTCTCGCTCTCATGACATCATAGAGCCTTGGAACGCTGATCATAACAGTGGGTTTTACTTCTAAAAGATTAGCTGCAAGTTTATCGATGCCCTCAGCGTAATAGATTTGTGCGCCTATAGATATTGGAAAAAAGAGTCCTGCAGTATGTTCGTAAGCATGGCTGAGTGGAAGGAAAGAAAGAAACTTTTCTTGACCGACACCGAGTTGTTTAAGAATCTGGTATGCGCCTTTACAGTTTGAAAGAATAGAGCCATGAGTTAGCATTACGCCCTTAGGATTACCGCCGGTTCCTGAGGTATAGATCAAGCATGCGACATCATCACGTTTAATTTTTTCAATTAGTATAGAAGATGATTCGAGTTTATTATTTTTTGCAGCGAGAATATTCTTCCATTTATAAACCTTAATATCGAATAAATTATCATCAATATCATCTATCGAGATAATAAATTTTAAATTCTTGCATTCTTGTGCAGCTGGTAAAAAACTCTGACCGATTTCACGGGTTGATATAATTGCAGCTTTAGCCCCGCTATCATTAATTATATGACTATGATCTCGAATCGTATTAGTTGTATAAGCCGGTACCGAAATGGAGCCAGCAAGCATTATGGCTAAATCTGCTATAGCCCATTCCGGCCTATTTTCTGAAACAATGATTATTCTGTCCCCGCGAGATATACCTAAAGAAGAAAGCTCTTTTGCTAAAGAATAGGCAGAATCGGCAGTATTTTTCCATGAAATAGGTTGGTAAGTTTTATCTATTTTTGACCACATAAATGGTTGGTCGCTATATTCGTTGGCTTTTTGAAAAAACATCTGGGGTAAGCTAGTCCATTTTTCATAACTCATTTTATTTTCTTCCTTAAACATGTACACTTAGGTAAATTTGATTGCCCTTAATATGAATTAGAATAATAAAGAAGTTATAGTGTGATGAATAAAACAAAAACGAATCAAAAGAAATCTAATTTACTTTCTGATAAGCCATTGGGAGATTTGCCTAGGTGGAATCTCTCTGACCTCTACAATAGCACCAAATCAGAACAATTTAAGCAAGACCTTGCTGAAGTCACAACCGGTGCAAAATTATTAAAGGAAAAGTATCAAGGAAAAATAAGTGAATTAGATGCTAATTCATTGGCTAAACTCATAAAGTCTTACGAGCAAATAAGTGAGTTGATAGGAAGAATAGGTAGCTTTGCATTTCTTAATTATGCCGAAAATGTATCAAATTCGCATAACGCACAATTCTTTCAAAATATACAAGAAAAAATCACTGATATTTCATCGGATATATTGTTCGTAACTTTAGAAATTAATCGTTTAGAGGAAGATGTTTTTGTATCCTTGCTTGAAAATGATAATCTTGCTTATTATGAGCCATGGCTTAGAGATATACGTGCAGAGCGAAAATATCAACTTTCCGATGATCTCGAGCGGCTTATAAATGAAAAACGACTTACTAGCCAGGCATGGGTAAGGCTTTTTGATGAAAGTATTTCTAGACTAAGATTTTTAGTTAATGGAGCTGAACTTACTAGCGCAGATGCTCTAAATTTATTATCAGATAGTAAAAAAGAAAATCGCAAAGCTGCGGCTGAGGAAATTGGATTTGTATTTGGAAAAAATATTGAAACCTTTTCTTTAATCACAAATACACTGGCTAAAGATAAGGAGATCGAAGACAAGTGGAGGGGGTTTAGTGCCCCTATTTCAGCAAGAAATCTTAGTAACCGTATTGAAGATACTGTTGTTGAAACTTTATTAGAATCTGTTACTAAATCTTATTCCTCAATACCTCATCGATATTATGCTCTAAAAGCAAAATGGATGAATGTCGAAAAGTTAAATTATTGGGACCGTAATGCTCCATTGCCTGATGACGATGTAAAACTAATTCCTTGGGAGGACGCTGTAAAAATAGTTATAGATTCTTATAAGCAGTTTTCGCCAGCACTTGCAGAAGTTGGAAAACGTTTTTTTGACAATCCATGGATTGATGCCCCACCTTTAGAAGGTAAATCTCCAGGTGCTTTTGCGCACCCAACTGTTCCAAGTGTCCATCCATATTTGCTGTTAAACTATCAAGGAAAAACTCGTGACGTAATGACTCTGGCTCATGAGCTTGGACACGGGGTTCATCAAGTTCTTGCTTCTGGGCAGGGTCAACTTATGTCAGATACTCCTTTAACTCTTGCCGAAACAGCTTCTGTTTTTGGGGAGCAGCTAACCTTCCAATCTATGCTCTCATCTGTATCGGATTCAAAGCAACGACGTATTTTGTTATCTTCAAAAGTAGAAGATATGTTAAATACTGTTTTTAGGCAGGTAGCCTTTTGTGATTTTGAAAAAATCATCCACCATGAAAGAAGAAAGGGAGAGCTGACTTCGGAACGTATATGTGATATCTGGCTTGATGTTCAGAGTAAATGTTTAGGTCCGGCTATTAATATATCTGGTGATTATAAATATTTTTGGGCTTATATACCTCACTTTATTCATTCCCCTTTCTATGTTTATGCTTATGCCTTTGGTGATTGCTTGGTTAACGCCCTATATGGACAATATAAAGAAAGTCCGGAAGGTTTTGAGCCGCTTTATTTAGATATGTTGAGAGCTGGGGGCACATTGCCTCACGCCTCACTTCTCGCTCCATTTGGATTAGATGCAACTAGTAATGAGTTTTGGGATAAGGGGCTTGGTATAATAGAGGGATATATAAATGAATTGACGGATCTATAATATTCTATTACTTGAGCCGGCTTATATTTCTATATGGATTTTGGTATATACCTTTAATTGGATTTTATTCAGGGACTTTTTTTATTATGATAATTGGAATACCAAAAGAATTACGTTCTGGTGAAACTCGTATTGCTTCTACCCCTGAATCAATCAAGAAATTCTGTGAAATGGGGATTCAGGTTTTTGTAGAAAGTGGCGCTGGCCTGGGTGCTTTTATTTCTGATCAATCTTTATCTGATGCTGGCGCTATCATGAAGGATAGTGCAATTGAAATCTATAGCCAGTCTGACGTGATTCTTAAGGTTCAGAGGCCATTAGAGGCAGGCGAGGGTTTAGTTGATGAAATGGCTCTGCTGAGAGAGGGAGTAATCTTAGTTGGGCTTTTATCTCCGTTTCTTCATCCAAATCAAGTAGTAGATTATGCCAAACGCAATGTAACTGCTTTTGCAATGGAATTAATACCTAGAATTAGTAGGGCTCAGAGCATGGATGTTCTTTCTTCTCAAAGTAATATTGCTGGTTATAAGGCTGTGATAGATTCTGCACAAATATACCGTAGAATTTTCCCAATGATGATGACTGCAGCAGGCACAGTTGCACCAGCTAAGGTAGTAGTTTTGGGTGCTGGTGTTGCTGGACTTCAGGCAATAGCTACAGCGCGTAGATTGGGAGCTGCTGTTTCCGCTTTTGACGTGAGGCCAGGAGTAAAAGAACAAGTGGAGAGTCTTGGCGCAAAATTTATAGAAGTAGAGAAAGATAAAATTTCAGAATCTGAAACTGAAGGGGGTTACGCAAAGGAAATGGAAGAAGACTATGCTCGAAGACAGCGTGAGGTTCTACATGAAACTCTTAAGAATCAAGATATTTGTATAACTACAGCGCAGATTCCTGGAAAGAAAGCACCTATACTAATAACTAAAGATATGGTTTCAGATATGAAAGCAGGTTCTGTCATCGCTGATCTCGCTGTTGAGACGGGAGGAAACTGCGATTTGTCAGAACCAGACAAAGTAATTGATATCGACGGCGTAACTATAATAGGGCATACCAACTGGCCGGCCCTTGTTCCAAGTGATACTAGTTCTTTGTATGGGAGAAACTTAGTAAATTTGATGAAGCTTATGATTGATGAGGAAAACAAAACTTTATCAATTGATTGGGATGATGAGATAATTGAAGGGGCACTTTTAACTCGCAATAAAGCTATAGTTAATTCTGCTTTGCTAGAGGTATAGATTTAAATGGAGTATTTTCTTGATATACACCCGTTGATAATTTCAGTAACAGTTTTTGTATTAGCAGTATTTGTTGGCTACTATGTAGTTTGGAGTGTGACTCCTGCTCTGCATACACCATTAATGTCTGTAACAAATGCAATTTCTAGTGTCATTATAGTTGGGGCTTTATTAGCTGCAGCACCGTTAGATGGTAGTGTGGGTAAGGCTCTTGGGGGTGTCGCAGTTGGATTGGCTGCAGTGAATATCTTTGGGGGATTTACAGTAACCCAGCGTATGTTAGCTATGTTTAAAAAGAAAGATAAGTAAGGCATTAAATTATGACTGCTAATCTTGCTGCTATATTATATTTAATTTCAGGCGTCTGCTTCATTATGGCCTTGCGTGGTTTATCTTCTCCGGGTACTGCAAGAAGAGGTAATCTATATGCGATGTTTGGTATGGTTATCGCTGTAGGTACAACTTTAGCGCAGCCCGGTATTGAAGATTATCTATGGATAATTATAGGCATTGCTGTTGGTGGCTTAATAGGCACTATTGTTGCGCTTCGAATACCTATGACTGCTATGCCTCAGTTGATGGCTGGATTCCATAGTTTAGTTGGTCTTGCTGCAGTATTAGTCGCTGGTGCTGCTCTATATATTCCTGAAGTTTTTCATATAGGTGAGCCTGGAAACATTCGGCTAATTAGCAGAATTGAAATGAGTGTGGGTGTCATAATCGGTGCTCTTACATTTACTGGATCAGTTGTTGCATTTGCTAAACTACAGGAACTAGTTTCTGGGGCCCCATTAGTTTTTCGTGGGCAGCACATTTTTAACCTTTGTATTGCTATAATCATTATAGGTTTAGCGATTTTATTTTGTTTTGAACAGTCCCATGCAATTTTCTGGATCATGACTGCAGTCGCACTTCTTTTTGGTATTTTAATCATTGTACCAATTGGTGGCGCAGATATGCCAGTAGTGATTTCTATGCTTAATTCTTATTCCGGTTGGGCAGCTGCGGGTATAGGTTTTACCTTAGAGAATACTGTCTTAATTATTGTTGGTGCGCTAGTTGGTTCATCAGGTGCAATTCTAAGTTATATAATGTGTAGAGCTATGAATAGATCTTTTGTAAGTGTCATCTTGGGTGGTTTTGGCGGTGCAAGTGAATCTAGCGAACTTACCGGAGATAAGACAGTGCGCCCTGGGAGTGCTGATGACGCAGCATTTATTATGCAGAATGCTGAGTCAGTTGTAATAGTTCCTGGTTATGGTCTTGCAGTTGCTCAAGCTCAACATGCGGTTCGTGAAATGGCTGATTCCTTGAAAAGGAATGGAGTAGAAGTCCGCTACGCTATACACCCTGTCGCTGGACGAATGCCAGGGCATATGAATGTATTGCTAGCAGAGGCGAACGTTCCATATGAAGAGGTCTTTGAACTTGAAGATATTAATAGTGATCTCCCTAATACCGATGTTGCGTTTGTAATAGGTGCTAACGATGTTACTAATCCTTTAGCGAAGACAGACCCTCAAAGCCCCATAGCTGGAATGCCTATACTTGATGTGGAGCGTTGCAAAACTGTTTTGTTTATAAAGCGATCATTATCCCCGGGATATGCAGGTATTGATAACCCTGTTTTTTATAATCAGAATACAATGATGTTATTCGGGGATGCCAAAAAAATGACTGAAGAGATTGTTAAGGTAATTTAGCTCTAGAGTTAGGTTAATTATTCTTCCCTCATGGCTCTTTTTCGAGCAAGTTTTCTAGTGCGTCTTATTGCCTCAGCTTTTTGTCGGGCACGACGTTCAGAGGGTTTCTCATAATGACGACGCATTTTCATCTCTCGAAAAAGCCCTTCACGTTGCATCTTTTTTTTCAGAGCTTTAAGAGCTTGGTCGACATTGTTATCTCTGACTTGTACTTGAACCAAGTTATTCACCTTTCATTTACAAACTATTTGTTAGTTGTTCACCGGTTGTTAACATAGACATCTCTAACCCTCAAGTGTTCTTGAAATAAAATTATATCCTAATAGTTTGCGAAAACGCAAAAAAACAGCATATTGTGTTGGATGTCGATATTAAAAATAGCAAAAATGGGTCATCCTGTTTTATTGAAAACAGCCATTCCTGTTGAGGATCCAGGGTCTCCAGATATTCTGAGGCTCATAGATAATATGGCTGATACTATGATAGATGCGTGTGGTGCTGGCTTGGCGGCTCCGCAAGTGCATGTTTCATTAAGGATAATGATTTTTCATGTGCAAAACGATAGGGCAGAGCATAATGAAGAATCAATGTCTTTGAGGGTTCTTATCAACCCCGAAATAAAAATTTTAGATGCTAAATTAGATGTCGATATGGAAGCTTGTTTATCTATTCCTGGCCTAGTAGGGCTGGTACCCAGAGCTCGGAAGATTTATTATCGTGGCCACGATTCAAGTGGTAGGTTGATAGAGGAGGAAGCAGAGGGTTTCCATGCTAGGGTTGTTCAACACGAATATGATCATTTAGACGGTATATTATATCCTATGAGAATGACTGATCTTTCAACTCTTGCTTTTCGTGATGAACTAGGCCGCTCTGTTATAAATCCGGAACAGTCTAATAGTAACAATGAATAGGAAATATTTTGTTTGATAATCGACTTGAGCCTTCTGATATCAAGGATAAAATAATTGATGCGGCGTTGTGTCATATTCCATTTGATGGATGGACACAAAAGTCTTTAAAGGCCGGGGCAAAAGATATTGGGATTGATATAAATTTAATAGATTCTTTATTTTCGAATAATTCGATAGATCTACTCCAGTATCATTCAAATTTATCAGATCGTAGGATGAAGCATGCAATCAATGAGCTAAATCTAGAAGAAATGAAGATAAGAGAACGAATAGCAGCATCTATAAGAATCCGTTTGGGTGCGCTAGATTTGCATAAAGAGGCTATAAAATCTGGTGTTACCCTCTTATCAAAGCCATCTAATACTTTGTCTTCTCTAAATATGTTATATGAAACAGTAGATGGTATATGGTTTTCAATTGGTGACTCATCAACAGATTTTAATTTTTATACAAAAAGGTTTCTTTTGAGTAATGTCTATATATCTACATTACTTTATTGGCTAAATGATAAATCTGAAGGTAGTTGTGAAACCTGGAATTTTCTCGAACGAAGAATAAATGAGGTTTTAAAAATTCAAAAACTAAAAAGTGAAGTGGTTTCGAAAACATCTGCGGCTAGTGATCTAATGACTAGGATTAGAGAGGGTGTAAGTAATCAACCTTGGAGTCGAAAGACTTATTAAAAGTTATTACTTAGATATTAAATGCCAGTTACTTTACGCATTATATTTTTAAAAAAATTAACTCGTATATAGTTTAAGGATATCGTTGGTTGGATTTAGCCAGGTGACATGTCCCATCTTTCTACCAGGCATGGTTTTTTTCTTACCATATAGGTGTACATGCGCATTTTTAGTTTTAATTAAATCTGATGCGATGGATATATCTTCTCCAATAAGATTTTTCATCAATGCAGATGAATGTTGATAAATCTCTTGAAGAGGGAGTCCTGTTATTGCCCGTATGTGTTGAGTAAATTGTGAAGTTCCGCAAGCTTCAATTGTCCAATGTCCTGAATTATGAACGCGCGGGGCAATCTCATTTAGTAAAATGTTGCCATTTGACTCAACAAAAAGCTCAACACAGAGCACACCAACGTGATCTAAAGCTTTGGCTATAGTAGTTGCTATATTCTTAGCAGTGTTTATCTCTAAACTTTTTGTGAGAATAGGTGCAATAGTGTGATCTAATATCCCATTTTTATGGATATTTTCGCAGGGGGTGTAACTTTTCATATTACCTAAGAGATCACGAGCTATAATCACAGATATTTCTTTTTTGAAGCTAATTTTCTGTTCGAGTATGCAATCATTTGCACCTACAGTAAGCCAGGCATTATCTAAATCATTTTTTTTATCTGATGTGATTATAGTTTGGCCTTTACCGTCATAGCCCAATTCAGAGCTTTTTAATATACAAGGAGTGCCTATTTTTTTCACAGCATCAGTTAGTGCGTTACGATTTATTACACTAAGCCAAGGAGCTACTGATATTTTATTTTCTTGTGCAAAGGTTTTTTCTTTCACACGGTTTCTGCAAATTAGAAGGGACTTTTGGCTAGGATGTAGCGCGGTGATAGAGCTAACTACTTCTGTTGCACAAACAGGTACATTTTCGAACTCATAGGTAATTATATCAACATCTTTAGCGAATTTTTCTAACGCTTTTTCATCTGTATATTCTGCTACTGTACTTAAATTACCAATTTCAGAAGCTGGAGAATTAGACTCAGGGGAAAATATGTGGCAACGGTAACCTAGTGGAGCTGCGGCTAGGGCTAGCATTCGACCAAGCTGTCCTCCGCCAAGTATACCGATAGTTCTACCTGTAGGGGTCATTTATAAATACTTTTTTTCTTAGATAATTAATCCGAGGATTTTTTGGATAGTTCTTCTGCAACATGTTCAGTTTGCTCCAGACGCCAGTCATCTAATGTTTTTTTAATTATTTTATCGTTTAATGCCAGTATGCTGGCTGCTAGCAATGCAGCATTTTTTGCCCCAGCTTTACCTATAGCTAGTGTTCCAACAGGAATACCTCCAGGCATTTGAACTATAGATAATAAACTATCCATACCTTTAAGCGAGGTGCTCTCAATGGGGACTCCCAAGACAGGGAGGGAAGTTTTTGCTGCTGTCATGCCTGGGAGATGCGCTGCTCCTCCTGCCCCTGCTATTATAACTTTGATACCTCTATCAAAAGCAGTTGAAGCATAATTATAAAGTCTTTCTGGCGTGCGGTGAGCTGAAACTATACGTGTTTCATGCGCGATACCAAGTATATCCAGCATATTAACTGCATATTTCATGGTTTCCCAGTCAGATTGACTTCCCATGATTACACCAACATCTACATTTTCTTTATTCAAGTATTTCTTACCTTATGTTTTATAAATAGCTTGTGAAATATTTTGTCTATTAACAAAAAATGTTTGTCTTTCAGTTCAAAGAAACAGGAAGATAAATTGAACAAATATTATTAATAATTACACACTACCAATAATAATGTTTTACTAAGGCTGAGAATATTTTTCCACCGATAATATCCTTAGAATAATTCTAAGCCATCACACTATTTACATCTACTTTTAAGCGAATTATTTGATCTTTGATTGCAAGCTTTCTTTTTTTAAGCCTCGTTATTTGGTTACCATCACTTTCAGGATCGATAGATAAAAGTTTAATTACCTGATCCAAGTCACGGTGCTCAATCTGAAGGTTTTCAAGTGTATATTCAGGGCTATTTTTTTCCATGACAACTATAATTCTCTCTTTAATTGTTATAGCTATAACACTTTAAATACTAACAAACATCATACGAATTTTGAGTATAAATTTATATAAGCTGGATCTAAATCAAAATCCTCAATTAAAAATGGGGGCATGTTTTGTGAAAAATCATATGTTTTCAGTGGTTTCCGGAAATTTTATTTTTTTAGAATTTTTTATTATGTGAATAATTATAATACTATTCAATATAGAAAACATATTTTAAATTCTTTCAACATAGCATTTGACCTCTACCGATTCGTTAAAAGGGGATTATTTTCTTTTTTTAATCGCGAATTCGGTTGATAGTTTCTGAGGTGCTGTGACCTGGTTCAATATCTGCCAAAAATATTTTCCCACCATTTTGTAAAACAATGTCCTTACCTATGACTTCATCAAGAGTATAATCTGATCCTTTAACTAAAATATCTGGAAGTATTTCTTTTAAAAGAGATATGGGTGTATCTTCTGCAAAGATAATTACTAGATCGACTATCTCGAGAGAGGCTAGAACTTGAGCGCGTGCATCTTCTCCCTGTATCGGCCTGTCTTCGCCCTTCAATCTTTTTACTGATGTGTCACTATTTAGCCCAACAATTAACCTGTCACAGTTTGCTTTAGCTTGGCGTAATAGAGATATGTGGCCCGGATGAAGAAGATCAAAGCAGCCGTTGGTGAAGCCAATTATTTCGTCATTCATACGCCATATATCCAAAGATTTTTGAGCTGTTCCATGAGTTACGACTTTGGCCTCAGTATTATTAAGGTCTTGAGAACGTAGTGCATGTAGTAAGTCTGATGTGTATGTGGTAGCAGTGCCGGTTTTTCCTACAGCAACTCCTGCTGCCGCATTAGCCAGGGCTGCAGACTCTTTTAAATCTATTCCTGCACCTAAAGCAGCAGATAATGAAGCTACAACTGTATCTCCCGCTCCTGAAACATCATAAACTTCTCGGGCATCAGCAGGTAGGTGTTCAACACAACCATTCCTGCTAATTAAACTAATACCCTCAGCGCTTCGTGTAACTAAAGTATGATCAATATCAAAGCTTTCCATTAATTTTCTAGCTGCATCTATTATTTCTGTTGAAGAATCTGTTTTTAAATCAGTAGCAATGCTCAATTCGTGACGGTTAGGAGTTATAATTTGGCAATTTTTATACTTTTTAAAATCTGGTCCCTTGGGATCTACAATTATTTTAATATTGGCCAGGTTTGCGGCATTAATGAGAGATTCTGAGACTTCTTGATTAATTAAGCCCTTGGCGTAATCACTAATAACTAATACATCAGAATCTGGGATTAAGTCATGTGCTATCCTTAATAAATTTTCTGAAACTGATTCAGAAATTTGATGAATTGTTTCATTGTCAGCTCTAAGAAGCTGTTGATTGCCAGCTACAAACCTTGTTTTTTGTGTCGATTTTCTCCCAGATTCAACAAGTAGATAGGGCTCTATTAGTTTTTCTTGCCCTACCATAGTTGTTAATTCTCTACCAACTAAATCATCTCCAACTACAGAAACAAGAGTTACCTTTGCTCCAAGAGAAACAATGTTATGTGCTACATTTCCAGCCCCACCAAGCATCTTTTTCTCTTCATTGATATTTAAAACTGGTACTGGTGCTTCCGGTGAGGTTCTTTCAACTAGTCCATAAACAAATCTATCAAGCATCACATCACCAATACAGAGAATCTTGGCGTTTGCTAGATTCTCGACTTTTGTTGCTAGTCTAGAAAGTTTCATATTACTATTTGTCGGTTTCACTATTTCCAAAAACTTTTTCCGCAAGAGTCTCGTGATCCATATCTGCATCTAACTTTATATCGGAGTTTTCTTTAGATACTGAGTCATTTAGTTCACTATGTTCAGAAGTTTCTGTAGAAATATTTGTATCTACGTTTTCATTTTTATCTTCTAAGTCTGAAATATTAGATACGATTTCGTTAGGGATTGATTCTTTTTCAATATTATTTTCGGGATTGGCTATATTTTTGCGCTTTTCCTCCCTAGCTTTTCTCTTTTCAGCGCGTTCTTGACGCCTACGTGCGTAATTAACTGCATCAACAAGTTCCTGCTCACTACAAATACCTAAAAGTAATGGATCTTGTGGAGAGATATGTTGTGAGTTCCAGTGACTGCGGTCCCTGACAGAGTTAATTGTAGTTTTAGTTGTACCTAATAGCTTTCCTATTTGCGCATCACTTAGTTCAGGATAATTTTTTATTAACCAGGCTATACCATTCGGTCTTTCCTGCCTTTTACTTACAGGTGTATAACGGGCACTTTTTGATCTTTTGGGCACTTCAGAGACTGGGGGGATAATTTCTAACCTAGCTTTGGGGTCATTCTCGCATCGGGAAATTTCCTCTCGACTTATTTGACCGCCAATAATTGGGTCCATACCTCTAATCCCAACAGCAACTTCTCCATCTGCTACACCTTGAATTTCTAAGGCATGTAATCCACAAAATTGAGCTATTTGCTCAAATGTTAAGGTAGTATTGTCAATCAGCCAAACTGCTGTGGCTTTGGGCATTAAAGGTTGGGCCATTTTTTTTAGTCTCCAAATGCTAGCCTGATCTATTTATGCTTAATTTCCATAATGAGATTAAGGTAAAATTTATATTATGAGTTTATAGCCTCTTATGTGCCAGTACGGCCAGAAAGAAAAGTGATTTAAGTTGTAAAGATATAAATTAAACCACTAATACCGTCTTACCAATAAGTTTTCCAGACTCCATATATTCATGTGCTTTCGAGGCATCGGTCAGTTCAAATTCCCTGTCTATTAGGGGCTTAATTTTGCCCGAAGCTATAGAAGGCCACACTTTTTTCTGTAGAGCTTTAGCTATCTTCCCCTTAGCCTCAGTGCTCTGGGGCCTTAGAGTGGACCCAGTTAATATCAATCTTTTAAGCATTATAGGAAGCATATTTATATTAATTTTTGGGCCTTCTAGAAAAGCTATTTGTATCAGCCTTCCTTCATATCTTAAAAGTTTCAGATTCTTTTCTATATAACTTCCTCCAACCATATCTAAAATCACATCAACTCCTTCTCCATTGGTAATGGCCTCAACCTCTTTAACGAAATCACTTTTTTTGTAATTAATACTTGATTTGGCCCCTAAAGTTATACAGGCATTACACTTTTTCTCTGATCCGCATGTTGTTAATACTTCTGCTCCAAAGTGAGATGCAAGCTGAATAGCAGTTGTGCCAATACCGCTAGAGCCTCCATGTACTAATAACCTTTCTCCACTTTGAAGATTGCCCCGGTCATAAAGATTACTCCAGACGGTAAAGAATGTTTCTGGCATACATGCTGCTTCTGTGATTGATAGTCCTTTGGGTATTGGGAGTGTCTGTGCTTCTGGTGCAACACAATATTCTGCATAGCCACCTCCATTAGTCAGTGCGCAAACTTCTAGACCTTTATCCAGCTTAGTTTTATTTCCTGAACTGACTATCTGACCTGATATTTCAAGCCCTGGTAAGTCCGATGCACCAGCTGGAGGAGGATAAAATCCTGAGCGCTGCAATATATCCGGTCGATTAACTCCTGCAGCACTAACTTTTATTAAAACTTCGTCAGGTTTAGGTGTTGGAACTGGGCGTATGACAGGCTTCAATACTTCTGGGCCACCTGGCTTGGATATTTCAATTGCAGTCATCATTTCTGGAATTATTTGCATTTGATTGCCTTTTAAGTATTTAACTGTTTAAGTATTTAACTGTTTATTTTACTACCCGGTAGCGTAAAGGGGGGTTAAATGGAAGATGATATTAATGAAATTTCTAAAAATAATGATTTTGAGCCACTTATCCTTGAGGGCATGTCTATCGAGGCATTAGAGAGTTATAAAATAGTATTGGAACGTGAGATAAAACGTGTTTTGGATGAAATTGGTCGAAAGGCAGAACATAGAGAAAAAGCTCAGAATCTCTTCAACTCATAGAGATTTTTAACTAATTTATCGAGGTTTTTATTAACAATTCTCAGTATTTTATGACTAAACCACAACTATAACTCCCTTATTTTTCACTGATTAGCCTGCATATGAAAGAAAAATCTCTAAATTTAGTTTTTTTTT
>CETH01184151.1_pt1 | contig 87469 bp, 89 predicted proteins | sample 361461 | NCBI WGS metagenome assembly CETH01 (sample SAMEA2622695, study PRJEB7988) | marine metagenome | isolation source: saline water (ENVO:00002010), including | reverse complement strand
GCGGCACATGCTCCTAAGGCATGCGTGTCTACCATTTCACCACATCCGCTTATAAATAATTATAAATTATTTTTAATTTCTTTGAAATCAGGCAAAACACCTGGATTTTCAGCAATCCATTTATATACAATTTCACCTGATTCATTTGATATAAAGACAGCTCTGTTTGAAGAAACATATCCTTCCATTCCAGCTAAACCATGGAATACAACATCGAATAATTCTATACATTCTTTTTTATAGTCACTTAATAAATCAAATTTTATGTTATTCGCTTCAGCCCAGCCACCAAGTGCAAAGGGAGTATCTACAGAAATCCCAACAACATTTACATTCAAATTATTGAATTCATCTAAATCATTTTGAAAAGTACAAAGTTCTTCTGTGCAACCACCCGTAAATGCAGCAGGGAAAAAAGCAATTATAGTCTTTTTGCCTTCGTAACTTTTTAAGTTTATAGGGTTTCTATCTAAGTCAAGTAAACTTATATCAGGGATTTTCAATTTGTTCTCCTTTTTATAAATACTTAACCTTTAGTTATCTAAGAATGCGACATGTCATGAGCGCAACACATAGGAGATTTTATCTTGCCACATCCATCAGGACATTGAGCAACTCCAACAGTGCTACCATCATCTTTAGTTAATGTTTCATGAACAAGTTCTTTACCGCAACTTCCACATGTTAAACCTTTAACAGTCATTCCACACCCTTGATCACAAGAATAAGTAGTCATATTTTCGCCTCCGAAATAATTATTAATTATAATAATAACAAAAATTTATATTTAGATAGGATTATTGATGTTGAATATAGGAAACTTTAAAATTAATTTAGTAAATGATTTAATTGGTGTAAAAAGAGACCCGTCAGTAGTTTATCCCAATGTTGAAGCAAGTGATTGGAATACTTATAAATCATTTGCTCAAAATTCTGATGGAACAATTCAATCAACTTGGCGTGGATATCTTCTTCAAACAGATAATAAAAACATTCTTATAGATACAGGTATGGGGCCAGGTCCATATGATCATGTTGATTTTTCTGGACAATACTTAAATAATCTTGGAAAATTAGGAGTTTCTGTTGAAGATATTGATATTGTCTTTATATCGCACACTCACGGTGATCACATAGGATGGAATATTACTTGGAAAGATAATGTGCCTGAATTAACATTTCCAAATGCAAAATATTTAGTTTCTAAATTTGATTTTGATTATTATAGTGAGAATCTTAATGATGATTTTGAAAAACAAATTATTCCATTAGACGAACTAGGAGCACTTCAACTTATTGAAGGGAGAAAAGAGATTGCAACAAATGTATTCTCTCTCCCCACAAATGGACATACTCCTGGTCACCAATGTTTATACTTAGAAACTAATACGACTGAAAAAATAATTCTTACCGGAGATTTGTTTCATAATGAAGCACAGATAAATGAACAATATTGGTGCCCAATTTTCGACTGGAATACAGTTATGAGTACTATTTCTAGAGTTGGTCTTCTAAATAGTGCATATAAAAATGAATGGATAATTTGTACAGGACATTTGTCTGACGATAAAGCTATTGGACGAATAAAGTCTAATGAAAATGGTTTTTACTGGGATCCTATATAGAAGTATCAGCCCTATATTCATACCATTTAAAAATTTGCTCAAATTCTTTGGATATTTTAAATACGTCTATCTCTCTACCCATTTTACCTACAATTTGTAAACCTATAGGCATTTTACTATCATCAAATCCTACAGGAATTGTAGCAGCAGGATTTCCAGTAAGATTAAAATAATAAGTAAACGGAGTAAAGTCCCAGAGTTTGTCATGAACTTTCTTAGAATTGATTTCTTCTGGTGGATTGTCTACTACAAAGGATGTTGTTGCCATAGTAGGAGTTATCAAAAAATCATAGTTTTCAAAGAAATTATTCATATAATCTCTGTAATATCCTATCTTGTTATAACACTCAAATAACCTACTCCCAGAAACCTTTTTTCCATGTTCCCAATTTCTAACAAGATAATCTGTTGCTTTTGACTTAATTTCTGGATTATCTATTAATTCTGGATCACTTGCATATCCTTTTGTACAAAACCAATCGAAGAAAACATCATATATTTCTTCTATTGACTCAGGGTAAAAATTTATTTCATCTACTTGGGCATTAAATTCATTTTGGTATTTTAGTACTGAAGATTGAACAACTTCAGATATTTTAGTTTCAAGGCTTGCTCCACCAATTGTCTTGCTAAAACCAATCTTAAACTTTTTATTATTACTTTCTATTTTTGAACCCAATGAATTTTCATTTATTGTTATATATTCTCCTTCAGTAGAAAATCCAGATAAAGCTTCTAGCAAAATTGCTGAATCTTCAACAAATCTGGTTATTGGTCCGGAGAGAGCATTGTTAACAACGTTATACTTTACAGATCCACTTACAATTCTAGGTATTCTTCCTTGGGTAGGTTTTATACCATAAACTCCACAAAAAGAAGCAGGAATTCTTATTGACCCACCTCCATCTCCTCCTTGACTTACTGAAGTTATGCCTGCTGCAACTGATGCAGCTGAACCTCCACTTGATCCACCTGATGTTTTATTATCTCCCCAAGGATTATAAGTAGATCCGAAAACTCTATTGTCCGCAGTAGCTGCTTGTCCATACTCAGGGGTATTTGTTTTTCCAATTATAATTCCATCATTTTGTTTCACTCTTCTAACAACCATAGAGTCTTCATTTGGTATTCCGTCTCTTGGAATTGATCCAAATGTACATCTGACACCCATCATAGGTTCTACATCTTTTATAGGTATTGGAATACCGCTTAATAACTTTAAATCTTCACCATTTAAAATTTTCTTTTCAAGTTCTTTTGCTTTATCTAAAGCATGATCAGTTGTAATCGTTACAAATGCATTCAATTTGCCGTTCAGATGTTCTATATTTTCAAGTGTTTCTTTTATAACTTCCACCGGAGAAACTTCTTTCGATTTATAGAGACTTTGTAATTCTTTTATAGATTTATATCCAAAATTATTTTTATTCATATTTCTTACTTTTTTTTATAACTACTGTATACTGTTTTTCTATATATATTACTAAATATTCAATAAAGGAGATAATTATGGCACATAAAGTAGTTATTACAGCAAGTTCAGCAGGTAGAAGCGGACCTCCTCAAGCAATGCTTGATGTATTTAAAGAAGCGGGTATAGATGTTTCAGTAGTTGCTTGTGCTAATGAAAATGACCTTGTAAATGCAGGGAAAGACGCTGATGTCTTGTTAGTAGGAACAGTTCCTCATACTACAAGAAGTGTCATGGAAAAATTACCTAATCTTAAAATGATTGGAAGATCTGGAGTAGGAGTTGATTCTATTGATTTAGAAGCAGCTACAGAATTAGGTATATGTGTTTGTAATACACCAGGAATAAACACATCAGAAGTTGCAGATCACGCAATGGCAATGTTGCTTACCATTACTCGTCAAGTACCTGAATTGAATAAACATACTAAAGAAGGTGCTTGGTCTGATGATCCTAGTAAACTTATGGCCGCTAGAAACAGATTAAGACGGATTGCAGGTACTACTGTTGGAATTTATGGATTTGGAAATATAGGTAGGGCATTTGCAAACAGAATAAAAGGTTTTGGACCTGAAAGAATAATTGCTCATGATCCTTATATACCTCAGTCTGTTGCTGATTTGTATGGAGTTAAATTAGTTTCTTTTGAAGAATTAGTCACTGAAAGTGATATTATTACTGTACATTCTCCTGCAACTGCCGAAAATAATCATGCTTTTAATTTAGATGCTTTTTCTAAAATGAAAGAAAATGCAATATTTATCAACTGTGCAAGAGGTCCTATAGTAAACGAATCAGATTTGGCACATGCATTGAATAATAATATTATTTATTCAGCTGGTATTGATGTAACTGAAATTGAACCACTTGATGCTGAATCACCATTGTTGAAAACAGAAAATCTTTTTATTACTCCTCATTATGCAGGAGGTTCTAACTTTACAGCTGAAGAAGGCTCTAGAAGATGGGCTCAAAATGCAGTGAATATTTTAACTGGTCAAAAATTATGGGGACTAGCAAATCCAGATGTAAAAAGAATTATTACTATTATGAGAACTAAAGGTTCAAATAAATGGGATAATATCCCTGACCCTGTAACTGATTTTGACTTTATGTAATATTTTTGTTTTTTTATCTATAACTGTATTGAAAATTTAGAAAATTAAATATATTTTTAAGGAATTAATAGAGAATTAAATTAACAGGGGTTTATATGACAACAGATAAAGCACTCATAGCTCACTTATATAGAAGAGCTGGTTTTGGAATAACACATGACCTATTAGAAGAGTTATCAAAAAACAGTTATGATTCAATAGTTGATAATCTAGTAGAAATAGATAAAATTGAAGACTTGCCTGATGAGGACATTCTTTCAAGGTATTATCCTCAACTACAATCAACAGATAATTTTGGTTTGGATAATACTAGATGGTTTTATAGGATGATAAATTCTAATAAACCATTACAAGAAAAGATGACACTATTTTGGCATCATGTATTTGCAACAGGATGGACAAAAAGTGAACAAGGTCCAACTATGATTGATCATATAGCAATGCTGAGAAAAAATTGTCTTTTAAACTTAAGAGTTCTTCTTACTGATTTAGCTTCTGACCCTGCTATGATTTTCTGGTTAGATAATTGTGAAAATCATGGAAAAAATATCAATGAAAATTTCGGTAGAGAATTACTAGAATTGTTTTCGATGGGAATAGGAAATTATTCTGAAGATGACATAAAAGAAGCTTCTAGAGCATTTACTGGATGGACTTTTGAACAACCTATACCTCTTTATCCATATGGACATTTCAAGTCTCAGTTTATATTTGATGAAGAAGATCATGACTTTGGAGAAAAAGAATTTTTAGGTAACAAAGGTAATTTTAACGGAGAAGATATTGTAGAAATTATAGTAAAAACTGAAGCTTGTGCTAATTTTATTTCTCGTCATTTATACAATTTTTTTGTAGCTGATGAGCCACAAATTCCTGCATGGAGTATAGAGCCCCCTAAAGATCAAGAAGCAATGAAAATATTAGTTTCAACATTTATGGATTCTAATGCAGATATGAAAGAAGTTATGAGGGCTTTATTTAAGTCAGATTTCTTTAAAAATTCAATGTTTAAAAGAGTTAAGTGTCCTGCAGAATTTATTGCTGGAGCACTAAAATTGACATCTGAAATTGGTCCAAAAGATGACAGGTTAGCCTCACTTCATGGACTAAGCACTGTTATGGGGCAAACCCTTCTTGACCCTCCTACTGTAGAAGGATGGCATACAGGGAAAGAATGGATTGATGGAGGATCTTTAACCGAAAGAATTAATTATGCAGTGGGACTTGTAACTGATATGAATAATACAGGCTCTAAGCATTTAGTAGACAGCCTTGTAAATACTGATCAAGAATTATCAGCTGAACAACTAGTAAATAATGTTTTACAAAATGCAGGTCATTTGGAAGTTAGTGAACAAACGTTTGACCAACTTTTAGAAATAGCATCTAAGGGTCCATCAGTAGGAAACAACAAAGATACAGAAGAAGTTAGAGAAAAAGTTATTCAACTATACACTCTTTTAGTTTCTTCACCAGAATTTCAATTAGCATAAGGAGTTAATTATGGTTGCAGAAAAACAAACTAAAAAAGATCCGGTACTAGTAGTTGTTCAATTATCAGGTGGTAATGACTTCTTGAATACAGTTATACCTTTTACAAATGGAATTTATTATGACGTTAGAAATTACGTTGGTCATAAAGAAGGAGATTCTTTACCTTTCACAGACGAATTGGCTTTTCATCCTAATGCAGAACCTTTTAGGGAAATTTACAAAGAAGGTAAGATGGCAATTGTACAAGGAATAGGTTACGAAAACTCTTCAAGATCTCATTTTAGAGCAATGGATATATGGCATACATGTGAACCAAATGCTGTTGCTACTGAAGGCTGGCTAGCTAAAGTTATTAGAGAGTTAGACCCTAATTCTTCAAATCCTTTGACTGCTGTTAGTTTTGGAAAAGGATTACCCCGAGCATTAGCTGCTCCAGGAGTCATAGCTACTAGTGTTGATAATTTAGATAACTACGGACTTATGACTTCAATAGAAGATAATACCCAAAGAATGGCAAATCTTGAAGTTTTTTCAAGAATGTATACTCCAGCTGAGGAGTGGATGGGTGGTAGACATGAATCTGGTGTGGTTATGAATTATTTAGCAAATACAGGTTCTGGGGTACTACAAGGAGCAGATATGCTTAAGGAAGTCCCTTCAAAGTATAAATCTTCTGTTGAATACGCAGATAATTCTATAGCAAAAGCTTTAAGAGATGTTGTTAGAGTCCATACAGCTGGACTTGGAACAAGAGTTTTTTATACTCAACATGGAGGTTATGATCATCATGCACAAGAAATGCCTGCACACGATAGATTAATGGGTGAGTTATCTCAAGGAATAAAAGATTTCTTAGCTGATTTAGAGGAACATGATGCTTCTGATGAAATTGTAATATTGGTTTTCTCTGAATTTGGTAGAAGAATGAAAGATAATGGTTCCGGTACAGATCATGGATCTGGAGGAGGGGCATTCATAATAGGTAACAGAGTAAATGGAGGACTTTATTCTGAGTATCCTTCTATTGATCCTAGCGAATGGTTGAATGGAGAAGATTTAAAACATACATTTGACTACAGAGGAGTATATGGAACTTTATTGGAACAACATTTAGGGCTAGATCCTACTGAAATTGTACTTGGAAATTTTGAACAATTAAGTCCATTTAAATAAAGAGGTAATTATGACACAACAAAAAGAAAGAACAAATCAGCCACCATATGCCATAATTCGTGGAGGATATAAATATAAAGAAACTTTAGGAATGAGAAGAGTTACAACCTATTGTATGGATATGGTAGAAACTAAAGAAGTTCTTTATGTTCTTATTAGAGCAGATGGAGTCGGTGGAAACATAAGAAGAATTAATTGGAAAGATGAAGATCTTGATGTATTTGGAAACTTTAAGTGGCCTGTTCAAATGATTCAAGATTCTGAAGCTAAGTTATATGTAAGTGATGAAGGTGAACATTGTGTTCATGCTCTAGTTGATGACGGAGAAAAAGGATATGTTGCTATTGGACAAACTGCTGAAGTTCAAGAATCATCTACAAAATCTACAAAAATAGGTGAATATGGATCAGGTGATGGGCAACTGGATTCACCATCTGGAATAGCTTTCGATCTTGATGGCAACTTATTAGTTGTTGATACAGGAAATAATAGAGTTCAAAAATTTACCAAAGACGGAAAGTTTATTGAAACCATAATCTCAGATGAAGGAGATGCTGCTCTAGATATGCCTTGGGGTATTTCAGTTAACTATAATGGTGACATATTAGTATCAGATTGGAGAAACAACAGAATAAATAAATATGATTCAAAAGGTAAGTACCTTAATTCTTTTGGAGATATTCCAAAATCATTGGATCAGGAACATATTCAACTTAGTGGCCCTGCTGGATTATCCATTGATGAAGATGGAGATATATACGTAGCAGACAGAAATAATGACAGAATAGTTATTTATGATAAAGATGGTAAGTATGTAACCCAATTTACTGGAGATGCAACACTTTCAAAAAGTGGTAAAACTTATATTATGTCTAGCCCTAGAGTTTTAAGATTGAGAGAAATGTCTAATAGAGAGGTTTGGAGAAAACTAAGAGCACCTGCATCTGTAAGAACATACGGTAAACTCATTTATATCCCAGACTTTGGCTGTCATAGACTTCAAGTTTACGAAAAAGAAAGTTATCCACTAACTAAAGACGAGATATTTGAACAACCAAATCATCCTACTCTTTATAACGTTTAGGCTGAAGTTGTGCCTATAGTTTTTGGTTTTTCTAATCATAGAAAAAATTGTTTAGAAAATGAATTGTCAAAATTTTCTAATGATTCGAAACAATTAGGAGCGAAATCATTAGCTGTTTTTGGAGACTTTACATTAAGTAAAATTTCTCCTGATACTTCTTTAGACCTATTGATAATTCAGGAAACAGAAGAAGAATTTATTAATCGTGATGAATTTTGGATTACTCACTTAAGACCTTCTGTTCACACAAGGTTTTTTGTGTATACTCCAGAAGAATATAAACAGTTTTCGAACAATAATTATGTTATAAATAATATAAAAAATTCTATGGAAATTATATTCCAAGATGATGATAAGGTTTTAGGCTAATGCTTGAAAGTAACATAAAAGAATCAAAAAGATGGAAAGATCAAAGTGATTATGATTTTCAATTAGCTAATAAATTGTTAGCTAGTGATTATTCGATTTCATGCTTTTTATTCCAACAAGCTGCAGAAAAATCAATAGTTTCTTATTTGATTCTTAGAGGAACGGATAAAGTTTGGGGATCTTCAATATCTGATCTTGCAGAAGATTGTTTAGCTATTGACCCTACCTTTGATTTTTTAAAATCTTATGGACCTATTTTAGATAAATATTTGTATTCTACTAGATACCCTACCTTTTCTATATCTGGTTCTCCTTTTGAAATATTTAATATATCTGATGCTGAAAAAGCAAAAGAATTATCAAATGAAGTTATTAAGTTTTGTGAAGAAAAAATAAAGGATTTGTAATGATTGATAAGGTTGTTTTACTAGACAAGGCAATTACTTTAGCTGAAGTGTATGGAAATAATTTAGAAACAGTAGTCTATACACAAGGCTGTGGTTTATCTGCACGTTTAAGACTTGAAAAAATGGGATTTAATACAGAAGGAAAATCATTTGCTACAAAAACATACCAAGATTTGGTTAGTATTAGAATCACTAAAGAATCAGATAATTGGCGTAATGATAATAGAGCGGGCTTAATTTGGTTAGATGATTTATATGAATTAAACGGTGAAAAAAATATAATAAATCCTATTATTAACCAGGCAAATTTATTCCTAGAAAAATCAATATTAGATCCAAATATACAAGTTGAAGATCAATTTTTTGTATCAGCAATTATGGGTAGAGCTTATAAATATACAGAAGACATAAAATATATAGATTTTATGGTAGACCATGTACTAAATTCTCCACTGATGAGAAATGATGGTATTTATATACATTCTAAAATAGCTGAATACCCTTGGGGGAGAGGTAATGGTTTTGCTGCATATGGAGCTATAGAAGCGATTATGCATACGCCAAATAATTATAATAGAAAAAATGATTTAATTGAGATGCACAAAACCCATCTCGATGCTCTTATTAATTTACAAACAGAAAATGGTGCTTGGAGACAAGTAATTGATAATGAAAATTCTTACGAAGAATTAACTGTAACTTCTATGGTTGGATATGCGTTGGCAAATGGGATAAGACTTGGAACTTTATCTGATAAATATATGAGTCCTTTAGAAAAAGCCTGGGAATTTGTTGATTCAAAAATTGAAGATTCTGGAATTGTCCATGATTCATGTACAGGTACAGGCTCATTGGAATCTCTAAATGCATATTTAATTAGAAAAACGGAAAATGGATTTGATAATAGAGGTGGATCATTATCAGCTTGGTTCTTAGTTGATCTGTATAAGCTTCTTAGTTAAACATGAAAAATATATATGACAAAATAATTATTGGTTCTGGTTCTGCTGGCTCCATACTTGCTAATAGACTATCTGAAGATCCAAACACCAATATTTTACTAATTGAAGCAGGAAATGATTATAGTAATATCGAATCAATTCCTGAAAATGTATATTATGGGCATAGAAATGTATCTTCAATAGCTTCACTAGAAACAGATCCAAGTAATTGGGCATATAGAGCAGAAAGTACCAAAAATGGACCCGAGATACCTATTCCAAGAGGAAAAATAATAGGAGGTTCATCCTCAATAAATGCTCAGATATTATTAAGAGGAATTAGAGAAGATTATGATAGATGGGCTGAATTTGGTAATGAAAAATGGTCTTTTGATGAAGTGTTACCTTATTTCATAAAATTAGAAAACGATCTTGATTATCCAAATCAACCTTATCATGGGAATGAAGGTTATATAAAAGTAAAAAGAGTCCCTGAAAAAGATTGGGATCCTCTACATAAAGCTTTTTATGAATCTTGTGTTGAAAATGGTTTCCCTCCTTGTGAAGATCACAATAAACCTGATTCTACAGGGGTAGGAGCTTTAGGATTCAATCAAATTGATGGAGTAAGGCAAAGTACTGCAATCACTTACTTGATGGATGCTAGGCATAGACCAAACCTAAATATTAAGTCTAATTGTTACGTAAATAAAATTATTTTAGATAATAATAAAGCAATAGGGATAGAAGTTATTTCAGAATCTGAAGTATTCGAAATTTATGCAGATGAAATTATTGTATCTGCTGGAGCTATTGAATCTCCAAAGCTTTTAATGAACTCTGGAATTGGTGATTCTAAAAAATTATCTAAACATGGAATTGTTACTCAATGCGAACTTCCTGGAGTAGGACAAAATCTTAGAGATCATCCAATGACTTTTATAACTTGGAATTCTAAACAGAATTACATTGCTCCTGTAAACAATTATTCACGAGTAGCGATGGCTTTAAGGTATACATCAAAAGATTCAAATTGGACAAATGACATGATTGTATATATGGATTCTAGCGATGATAAAACAACTTTTTATCCTCTTGCTCCAAAAGGAATAAGAGCAAATTTAACTTTAAATTTAGAGGAAAGTTCAGGAGAAGTATCTCTCAATGAAAACGATCCAAATTTATATCCTAAATTAAATTACAATTATCTAGACTCAGAGAACGACATGAATAGATTTGTTGAAGGAGTGAAAATTCTTGAAAAGATTGGAAATAACAAAGAATTTCAAAAATATGCTGATGAAATGATTCTTCCAGACACAAATACAAGAAAAGATGATAAACTACTGAAAAAATGGTTGCATGGAAAGATGGTTACAGGGCACCATAGTAGTGGAACATGTAAAATGGGATCCGATCCATTGGCTGTAGTTGATCAAACTGGTTCAGTAATAGGTGTTGATAAATTAAAGATAGTTGATGCATCAATAATGCCAGATTGTATCAGAGCAAATACTAATGCGACAGTTATGTTAATGGCAGAAAGAATTATAGATTTATGGAGGGAATAGAGTTATGAGTAAAATGTCTGGAGGAGATGCTCTTATTAGTTCATTAGAACGAGAAGGAGTAGAAGTTATATTCGGTTTACCTGGAGTTCAAATGTATGGTGTTGTAGATGCACTAAGAAGAAACAAAAATATAAAAATGATTGTTCCAAGACATGAACAAGCTACATCATATATGGCAGATGGTTACGCAAGAGCAAGTAGAGGAATTGGAGTTGCTATGGTTGTACCTGGTCCTGGTTTGTATAATGCTGCAGCTGGACTATCAACGGCTTACTCATCGAACTCTAGAGTGCTTATGATAGCTGGACAAATACCAAGAGCTACAATTGGAAAAGACATGGGTGGTTTACATGAAGTTAATGATCAACTTGAAACAATAAAACCCGTTACAAAATTTCAAAAAAGATTATTAAGGCCTCACGAAATTCCAGAAGGTGTTTCTGAAGCATTTAGTCATTTAAAAAATGGTAGACCAAGGCCAGTAGAAATTGAAATGCCTCCTGAAACAATGGTTGAATCTGAAGATGTTCAACTGTTAGAATCATCAGTTTTTCAGAGAACACAACCTGCTGAAAGTTCAATATCAGAAGCAGTTAAAATGATATTAGAAGCAAAAAATCCTGTAATTTATGCAGGAACAGGTGTAATAAGATCTGAAGCAGAAGATGAATTAAAGGCTCTTACAGAGTTGACTAATATTCCTGTGGTAACGAGTGCAGCTGGAAAAGGAGTTATATCTGATGAACATCCACATTCACTTGGTTCTGGACTTACTGGAGAAGGGCAAATAAAGAATTATTTAGAAAATAGTGATCTTATAATTATATTAGGTTCAAGATTTGCTATTAGATATCCTGCTGCAGAAAACACAAAAAAAATACATGTAGAAATAGATGAGAGTGAAATTGGAAAGTTTCATGAAGATGCTCTGCCTGTTATTGGAGATGCAAAAGTTTCTATAAATAAAATAACAGAAGGAATTAAATCTATGGGTGGAACAAATTTAGATTCACCTGCTGACCAAGTTAAAAAAATCCGTGAAATTTTAGATTCTGGAAAAGAAGGGTTGCACCCTCAACATGAAATTCTAAATTCTCTAAGAGAAGGAATGCCTCAAGACACTATTTCAGTTTGGGACATGACACAAATGGGTTATTATTCCAGAGCAGCATTTAAGACATATAACACATCAACTTATTTTGATTCTGGGTATTCAGGTAATTTAGGTTGGGCATTTCCTGCTGCTATAGGAGCAAAAGTTGCAAAACCTGACACACCTGTTGTATCAATTTCTGGAGATGGTGGTTTTATGTACAATGTTCAAGAATTATCAACAGCTGTAAAGTATGGCATAAATGTAATCGCTATAGTTTTCAATGATGGATATTATGGGAATGTAAGAAGAGATCTAGAGCTAGATTGGGGAGGAGATTATGAAACTAGTTTTGTAAATCCAGAATTTGCTAAAATGGCTGAAACTTACGGAGCTAAAGGTATATATGTTGACGATCCCACTAAAGTAAACCAAGCAATTGAAGAAGGTATAGCTGCTAAAAAACCTACACTTATTGAAGTAAATATGCTCGATACGAATAAAGTTCCTAGACCTTTTGCTGGAAGAGCTCCTTGGACATTACCTCATGACCAATTACTTGACTAAAAGACATAATTAAATATTTATTAAAGCTTGTTAGAGTATAATTATTTTATACTTAACTATTTCATAAATATGAATATTAGAAACTTCAGCATTATTGCCCATATTGATCATGGTAAATCTACTTTAGCAGATAGATTTATTGAATTAACTAATACTATTTCTTCTAGAAACTTAAAAGATCAAGTTCTTGATACCATGGACCTCGAAAGAGAGAGAGGTATAACAATTAAGGCTCAAACTATTCAACTTAATTATAAGCTTGATAAAGAAGATTTCATATTAAATTTAATAGATACTCCAGGACACGTTGACTTTACCTATGAAGTTTCTAGATCTTTAGCTGCTTGCGAGGGGGCACTTCTACTTATTGATGCTACACAAGGTGTTCAAGCTCAAACAATATCCACTGTATATCAGGCAATTGATCAAGACTTGGTAATAATTCCTGTAATAAACAAAATCGATTCTCCTTTGGCCGAACCAGAAAAAATAATAAATGAAGTCTCAGAAATATTAGGTTTTGATGAATCGGAAATATTAAAAGTCTCTGCTAAAGACGGAACTGGGGTAGATGTTTTGCTTGAAAAAATAATTGAAAAAATACCTCCGCCAAAAGAATCCGTCGATAAGGATGGGTTGAAAGCTTTAATTTTTGACTCTATATATGATTCATTCAAGGGGGCTATTGCATATGTTAAAGTTTTTAATGGAAAAATAAATAAAGGGCAAAAACTTTATTTTTATAATTCTAAAACCGAACTTGAGGCCATAGATATTGGATTTTTAAAACCTAATCAAGTTTCATCTAAATCTTTAGAAACAGGTTTTGTAGGTTATGTAGAAACAGGAATAAAAAATCTAAAAGATATTAAAGTTGGTGACACAATATTTGATGTAGATCATAAAGAATTAGAACCACTAATTGGATATAAAGAATCATCTCCTACTGTATATACAGGTTTATACCCAGTAGATTCTGATAGATATCAAGAATTAAGAGATGCATTAGATAAACTTTATTTAAATGATCCTAGTTTAGTATATGAACCTGAAACTTCTGCAGCTCTTGGTTTTGGATTTAGATGTGGATTTTTAGGTATGTTGCATATGGAAATAATTCAAGAAAGATTAGAAAGAGAATATGATTTAGAACTTATTACTACCGCACCAAGTGTTACGCATAGCGTCTATATGAAAAATGGAGACCTAAATAAAATTCAAAATCCTTCTGAGTGGCCTGAAACGCAAAATATTGATTATATTACTGAGCCTTGGGTGAAAATAACTATAATTACTCCTGAAAATTATATTGGAAAAGTCACAGAGTTTTTATCTAATAAAAGAGGAGAATTTGGTCAAATTGATTACATACAAAATAGTAAAAATGTAACAAATCAAAGAGTTCTAATAACTCATTATCTCCCTCTTTCTGAAATCTTAATTGATTTTTTTGATGGACTAAAATCTTGTTCATCAGGTTACGCATCAATGGATTACGAATTAATAGAAGAACGTCAAGCAAGTCTAGTTAAGTTAGATATATTAGTTAATCATGAAAATGTTGATTCTTTATCTTTAATTACAGAAAAATCTCGAGCTTCTTATAAAGGTAGAGAACTTGTAAGTAAACTAAAAGAGCTTATTCCAAGACAAATGTTTCAAGTCCCAGTTCAAGCAGCAATTGGAGGAAAAATAGTAGCAAGAGAAAATATTAGTGCTCTAAGAAAAAATGTACTTGCAAAATGTTATGGTGGTGATGTTACAAGGAAAAGAAAATTACTTGAACAACAAGCTAAAGGTAAAAAAAGAAGAATGAAGATGATCGGTTCTGTTGAAGTCCCACAAGAAGCATTTATGGCTGTATTAAAAATCGATTAGTATTTTTTTAGTATCAATTTTGAATTTTTCATAAAGAAATTCGATGCTTTAACTAATCCATTTGGATTTCCTGTATCAAAGTGATATCCATCTAATATTTTTCCTGAAACTTCTGAATTTCTGAGAGCTCCAGCTATTGCATCGGTCAGACCAGTTTCCCCTTGTTCATTATCAATAATCTCATCAAATATACTGTAATGTAAAATATATCTACCTAATACTCCTATGTTGGTAGGAGCCTCTGAAAGTTTGGGTTTTTCAACTAATGATTTGATTTTATACCTATCAGCTTCTTCGTCAAACTGAACTATACCTTTTGATTCAATTTCAGCTTTTTTGAGCTTATTCAATCCTATAACGTGTCCGCCATATTTTTCGTAGATACTTTGTAATTGAGCTATTGAGTTTGGTTTAGAAAAGATAAGATCATCTGGCAAAATTACAGCAAAAGAATTATCTCCAATAATTCTTTTTGTTAATTTAATAGCATGTCCAGTCCCAAGAGGTTTTTCTTGAAGTAAAAACCTTATATCTGAGGATTTGATCATTTCTTCAATATCTATATTTTCATCATTTGATGGAATCGATTTATTCTTAGTAGACTCAGTAAAATAAGACCTTACAGAATCCATGCCATCTCCAATAATGATTAATATATTTTCGATACCAATTGAAATAGCTTCTTTGACAGCAAAATGAATTATAGGATAATTACCAACAGGTAACATGGATTTAGGAACTGATTTAGTTATTGGCATAAGTCTTGTACCCAAACCGGCACAAGGAATTACGGCCCAATTAAGTTTATTATTAATCATAAATTTTAATGATTTTAAAGTTTGCCCTCATCAACCAATGATAAATATAAAATGAAAAAATAGCAAAAATCGTTCTAAAACTTTAAGTCATACCTTATTATTTAAGAAAATATTTATATCAAATTAAAATATGAAAATAGAAAAAATTGAATTAAGATACTTGGAAGGTAAGCTAGACCAACCATTTGCTTGGTCTCAAAGATGGACCGATGTCAGAAGTGTTATCAACATAAAAGTTTTTACAGATGATGGTATAGTTGGATGGGGTGAAACATTCGGATCTCTAGAAACAATGGATTCAATAGCCTCTGTTTTAAAGATTTCAATCGGTGAAGATCCTCGATATATTCAAAAAATATGGAATAAGCTGTATAGAGCTACATTTCAAGGCCATGTTTTTGCTAAATCTGCAGTATATGCAATAAGTGCTTTAGATACAGCTTTATATGACATTGTAGGAAAATCTGAGAATAAAAGTGCTTCAGAAATATTAGGAGGAAAATTTAGAAATTCAATACCAGTTTATGCAACAGGTTTATATTATGTAAACAACTATTCATTTAATGATCTTATAAAAGAAGCAGAAGAGCATGCTTCAGATGGTTATACTGGAATGAAAATGAAGATTGGTGCACTGACCTTAAAAGAAGATGCAAAAAGAGTTTTAGAAGTTAAGAAAACAATTGGAGATAATATCAAATTAATGTTTGATGCAAATGAAGCCTATGATCCAATCTCTGCTATAAAATTTACTAAATTAGTATCTACGGCAGATTTAGAATGGTTTGAAGAACCTTGTGCATCAAGAGACGATGTTTCAAACATATATGTTCAATCTAACTCTCATATTCCTATTTCAGGAGCTGAAAGTCTATCTACCAGATGGGATATTGTTCCAAGAATGGTAAAAAATGTATTTGATATATTTCAACCAGATATTTGTGCTGTAGGTGGTCCATCAGAAATGCATAAAGTTGGTGTTATTGCACAAACTTTAGGAAAGAAATTTAATCCTCACTTCTGGGGAACAGGAATTTCATTTGCAGCAGCTCTTCATTCTTTATCCGTTCAACCAATTTCTCAAATAGGAATGACAGATATTCCTTATGAAAATGAATCGGTTTTAGAATGCGACAGAACCCCTCATCCTGTTAGAGAAAATCTTACTAATGATATATTTATTCATGATAATAGTAGAATTGAAATTCCTAATGGAGATGGATTAGGAATTGAAGTTGATGAAAATGCTCTTGATAGATTTACAGTTGGGAATGTAATTTCAATTGATACTACTTCATCAGGACAAAGAATATTTTAATTGATAATCAAATGAAATTATGAAAAAAAAATTAGGTCAAAATTTCTTAAGAAATCCTGAAATCTCAGAAAAAATAGTTGAATTATCTAGATTTGAAAATGACATAGGTGTTTTTGAAATAGGTCCAGGTGATGGTGCATTGACAGATATTTTGATAGATAGATTCAAAAACCTTACTCTTTTAGAATTTGACTCAGATCTTATAATTCCACTAAAAAATAGATATAAAAAATATACAATAAATATAATAAATGACGATGCTAGAACATATAAAATAAAAAGTAGTACGAGTTTAAATGTTATTGGTAATTTACCTTACTATGCTTCTAATGTGATTATTAGAAATTTCATGACTCAAGATAAAGTTAATTCAATGGTTTTTACAGTTCAAAAAGAAGTTGGCGAACAAATTGTAGCAGGCCCTGGAAAAAAAAGTTTTCTAAGCTTGTTTATTCAATCATTTTGTAATGTAGAAAAACTTTTGATTATCAAAAATCATGAATTTTATCCTATTCCAAAGGTTGATTCTATGACTGTCAAATTAACACCAATATCAAATAATATTGATGATAATTATGTAGAGTTTCTTAAAAAGGGATTTTCAAATCCAAGGAAAAAAATATCTAATTCATTAGGTATGGGACTAAATTTGAATTCTAAAGAAGTTAAAACTTTACTTGATTTATCAAATGTTGAAGAAAACTTAAGGCCTCAACATCTTGATTTGGATAATTGGAAAAGTTTGTTTAAAAATTACCAAAAATATGATCAAATATAATAGTTATGCAAAAATAAATTTAGGTTTAGAAGTCATTAGTAAACGAGATGATGGTTTTCATGATATTTCTACAATTATTTCAAAAATAGATCTTTGTGATGAAATTATTTTTGAAAAATCAGATCAAAATGAAGTTAAACAAAAAGGATTAATTCAAGAAAATAATATTGTTTTTAAAATTTTAGAATTTATGTCTAAAAAATATAAAATACATAATAAATTATCTATAAATATTATAAAAAATATTCCTTATTCCTCTGGTATGGGAGGAGGATCTTCTAATGCAGCTACATCAATTGAAGGTATTAATAAATTATTTAACTTAAACTTAGATTCAAAAGAAAAATTTGATATAGCTTTAAATTTTGGTTCAGACATCCCTTTTTTTCTTTCTAGTTCATCTGCAATGATAACGGGAAGAGGAGATAAAATTTCATTTATACAAAACCCGATAATTAATAATCTTGTTATTTTCCATCCGAAACACAAAATTCAGGATAAAACTAAGCAAATATTTGAAACCAATACTGAATTTACAAATGGTAGGTTACAAAATGATTTATTGAACCAAATAAAAAACAATCAAAAAATCAAAGGCCCATTTTTTAATGGATTAGAAAATTCAGCATTGAAAACTTTTAATAATTTAAAGGAGATCAAAGAAAAGTTGAAATCTTTAGGAGTGAATAATCTTTCTATGACTGGAGCGGGTCCTACTTATTTTTCTATCCAAAAGAATGATGATGATGCAGAAAATATAAAACAGTTAGTAGATAGATCTGATTTAGATTTATTAGCCATAAAAGCAAAAATTTTATGAGTATTTATAATGTTGCTTTGTCATTGATATTAATATTTGCAAACTGGTTATTTATATCTTCATATTTAAATATTTATAAATTTTTTGACTATGAAAGAAATAATAATATTCCTAATAATATTCTAGTTATAAATATATTCACTTTTATTTTTATTTTCATTTCTTATCTTTTACCTAACATTTTCTTTCAGTTCAACTCAATTAAATCTTATGAATTTTTACCATATTTTTTCTTAATGCTACTTACCTTTTGGATTTTGATTATTTATGGTATTTATTTGTATATTTTTGAAAAAATTTCCATAAGACACATTTTTTTACTTGTATTAATTACAATTATAAATATAGGCTTTACCTATCCAACATTACTGTCTTTGGCATTTGATAAATATGAATAATTTTACCCTTAAAGAAAATATAGATTTGTTAAATACTTTAGACTCTGGCCAATCATTTGCATGGGAAAAAACATCAGATAATCAAAAATCTTATAAAGGATTTTTTAGGAATTCTGAATTGCTAGTTACGGAACTTGAAGATTCCATTAATGTACAAGTATTAAATGATGTATTAGAAGATGATCTTAAGGATAAGTTTTTATACTATCTAGGAGAAGATCCTTTTTCTTTAGAAGATTTTAATAATTTATTAAATGATAATGTTATATCTCCAGTAATTGATAAATATCCCAGATTAAGAATCTTAAAACAAGAACCTTGGGAATGTATGGTAGGTTTTATCACTTCTTCTTGTTCTAATCTTGAAAGGATCAAATATCACATGAGGTTACTAAGAGAAATAAATAATAATATCTTCCCTGAACCATATCAAATATTTAAAATAGGTGAGAATAAACTAAGAGAACTAGGGTTTGGTTTTAGGGCTCCTTATATAATCAACTTGGCTAAATCAATGTTAGATGAAGAAATAAGCATAAATACTCTAAATCAATCTGCTTATGATGAATGTTTAAATAGCCTTATACAAATAAAAGGGATAGGCAGGAAAGTTGCTGATTGTATTTTAGCTTATTCTTTTGATAAAAAAGAATCATTTCCTGTAGATCGTCATGTTTTAAAAGGTTTAATTAGATGGTATAAATATCCTAAAAAAATTACTCCTGAAAAAGCAAGTGATAAAGCTAAAAGAAAATTTGGAAAATTGTCATCACATGCACAACAATATATTTTTCATAGACAAAGATTAGCTAGTAGGGCAGATATGTGGGGAGGAACTCATAAGATACATGCTATAAACAATGATATAAATTAGAAATAAAATCATTGCTTAGAGTCATATCATTTTGATTATGAATCTTATTCTTGTTTATAATTTGTTTTATTTCATAAAAATACATAATTTCTCTTAATTCATTTTTTGGAAAACTCAATGAATTTAAAAATTCATCTCTCTTATTTTCCTTTACAGAGAAGAAAGAAAAGAATATTTTTTCTCTAATATTTGATTCATCCCAGAATTTTTTATTTATATAATTTATTTTGTTCATGAAAAGTTTTGGGAACAATGAACTTATTTTCTGATCATTATTCATTAAACTTACAAAATTCGCTAATAATGGTTCATTTAGAAATTTTAAAATTTCATTATTTTTTCTATATAGAGATATGTTATTTATATACATAAATGAGTTATAAAACAGTGATTTTGTTTGATCATCAAAATCAAATCCAAGCCTTGATTTATATCTTATAGCTCTATAAATTCTTGTGGGATCGTCCTTAAATGAGTCTTTATGTAAAACCCTTATAATTTTTTTATTAATATCATTTATAGAATTTATAGGATCTAGTATTTTGAAACCATCTGATCTTATTTCCAAAGCTATAGAATTAATACTAAAATCTCGTCTATATAAATCTTCATTGATAGTTGATTTGGTCCATTGTGGTAATGATCCCGAAGATTTATATTTCTCCTTTCTAGTGTGGGCTAGATCAATCTGTAAGCCACTATCCAGAAATAACTTATAATTTGGAAAATCATGTATTTTTTTAATTTTAGATTTATATCTACTAGAAATTTTATTTGAAAAATCATCAATATCACCATCAACGATTATGTCTAAATCAATAAATTCTATATCAGTATCTAATAAAATATCTCTTATAATTCCTCCAACCAAATATATTTTTATTTCATTTTTTGATTTGTACTCTCTGCAATAATCTATAATAGAAGAAAGATTATTATTTGATTGAATAAATGTATTTATTTTGTTTAAAGTCTTGCTCAATTTAAATATTTTTTTATATTTATTTTATGCTAAAGGAGAAAATTATGAATATAGAGAAAGTGAAAATATTTTTTGATTACACTTGTCCATGGGTTAGGCAAGCCGGTTTCTGGTTATTAGACCTTGAAGAAAAATCACAAATAGATATAACTTGGAAACCTTTTTTATTAGAGCAAATTAACTCAGAAAACGATGAGAACTGGTTAGCATGGGATCAGGACCTGTCTGAATATGTAAGCAGAGGGATTTGGCCTCACTTAGGTGGAATAGCTGCTAGAAATGTTTCTAAAGAAGCTGGCAATTCATATATGAAGGCTATTTTTGAAGATAAACATGTCAAAAGAATAGATGTAAGAAGCAGGGATTATGTAGTTAATTTAGCTAAATCACTTGATATATACTCAGATAAATATCAAGAAAATTTAGACTCAAAAAAATCTTTAGATTTAATATCCTCTTCACATATAGAAGCCGAAACAAAAGGTATATTTGGAACTCCTACAATTGAATTTTATGATGGAAATACTGTGTTTTTAAAAACATTTACTCCTCCAGATAAAGATTCCATATCATTTTTTGATGCATTGAAAATTTTATCTACTAATAATTCCTATTTTGGAGAATTAAAAAAGCCTCAACCACCATGGCCTAAACAACATCAAATATGATGTTTGAGATAATACAAAAACTTATAAAAGATGACTTTGATAAATTTAAAGTTGCTTTGACTCATAGTTCATACATAAATGAGAATTCTAGTAACGAATATTTAGAATCAAATGAACGTTTAGAATATTTAGGAGACTCAGTAATAAGTTATGTTGTAAGTGAATATTTGTACCAGAACTATCCTGGATTACCTGAAGGAGACTTATCAAAAATCAGATCTGAAATAGTTAATCAAAAATCATTATCGAACTACTCAAAAAAACTTCAACTTGGAAATCAATTGATTTTAGGAAAAGGTGAAGAAATGAGCAACGGTAGAAATAAAGTTTCAACATTGTGTAATTTATTTGAATCTGTTGTAGGTTATCTTTCAATAAATCTTGGACTTGAACAAACCTCAATTTATCTAATTGATTTATTTAAAAATCAGATTGATGAAATATATAGTAATAAATCTTATTTTGATTCAAAATCACTACTTCAGGAAAAGCTTCAAGAAATTGGAGAAGAGTTACCCGTTTATAAACCTGAAATTTTAAAAGATGGTTCATTTCTAATAAAACTATTTATAAAGAACGAATTAGTCTCTAAAGGTCATGGTAGAAAAAAAATAGATGCTGAAAAAATTGCAGCTAAAGATGCTTTGAAAAAATACAATAATTTCAAAAAAAATGATTGATACAATTCTTTTTATTATTCTTTTACTGTTACTTAATGTTGTTGGCTTTACATACAATCAACTATTCAACAAAAAGTTTTATATAGATTTACCAAATGTATTAATTGGTTTTATTATCCTTGTTATTATTGGATCATTAATTTCTATTTTTTCATTTAATAACATTTCTAATTCAAATATATGGAAAATATCTTATTTATTAGTTATTTCTTTTTCATTTATTTCAATTAGTAAAAATAAATTACTAAAAGAGTTATTCAAATCCTTTTTTGATTTTAAATATTTGTTTTTTATAATTATTTTTGGATTAATTCTTTTATTAAGAATGAGTAATTCGGATATATTAAATACTGAAAAGATTATGGAATATATGATCCTATCATCTTCCATGTCATCTACTTCTATAATCTCTGAAGATTTGTGGTTTCATAATAAATCTATATCATATTATTCATTTGGCTATTTCGTTTTTTCATCTATCCCTTCTGTTTTAAGTATGAATAGTTCAATAGCCTATAATTTTGTATTACCAACAGTTGTTTCTATGACTTTTCTATCATCTTATAAACTGATTATTCATATTTTTGGAAACTCTAAAATTCGAATATATTTTCTTTTACCAATTGTTTTTACTTATATTTATTTTATAACTCCATTTGCAACCATTCTAGAAATGATTAGTCATAGCTCTCTAGGATCTAACTTTTTATTTAATTTAATTGATATAGATGGAATCACAAAAAAAGAAAACTTCGAATTATTCTGGCCAAATGATAATTGGTGGTGGTTTTCAGTTTCTAGAATAATTAGCTACAATAAACCGAATCTTTTTTTATCAGATTACACAATTAATGAATTTCCTAGTTTTTCCTTTATTTTAGGAGATATTCATCCACATATACTAGTTATTCCATTTGTGATTTTAGGCTTCAGTCTAATATTTAATATGTTCTACAAAAATGATTTTTCAATAGTTTCAACATTTTGGATAAATATAACATTTATTATTACAATAATGATAAACCCATGGTACTCAGTGATCCTTCTTTGGTATGTGATTGTAAATATTCTTTTTTATAAAAAAAATAACAATTTCGAACTTAAATATATAAGATTTTTTATTGGTATTTTAGTTTTTGAAATCATTATATTTATATTTCTAATTAATCCTAATAATTTATTAGAATTCCCATATGTTTCTAATGTAAAAATTATTTCTAGATTTCATCATTTATTTTTTTATTGGGGTTTTTCTTATATTCCTATTTTTGTTTTCATAACATACAAAGTATTTATGATAGGTTTTTCAAAAGATCTTTTGAGGACTTATTTATTGATTTTGATTACCTCTTTATTGTTCCCTTTAATTCTTCCTGGCTTTTATCTCAATTTTGAACTATTTCTTAATTTTCTTATAAATAATATATTTTTCTCATTCTTGTTATCTTCCTTGATAATAATTATAAAAAATGAAGAAAATCTTATGAAAAATATATTGATTTTGCTATTTAGCTCACTTGTAGTTATTTTTGGAACAGAATTTATATACATCGTTGATAAATTTAACAATCGAATGAACACTGTATTTAAGTTCTATTTTATAAACTATATAATTCTTAATTTAATATCTCTTTACTTGATTTTTTATTTGATCAAATTAATAAGTAAAATAAAAAAAAATATAGCTATTACATTAATAATTTTATTGATAATTCCATCAGTATGGTGGAACGTATCAGCAATAAGATCAAGGTCTATTGATAATATAGGATCATTCAACACAAATGGTTTAGATTTCTTAAATCAATCAGAGAAAGAAGTAATTAATTTTATAAATAATAATATTCCTAAAGAATCTATTATTCTTGAAGGAGTTGGAAAGTCTTATACTAGGTCAAATATTATTTCTGCATCTACAGGTCGTGCGACTGTATTAGCATGGGTTAACCATCAATTACAATGGAGATCAGATTCTCAAATGATCTTAAAGCTAAATAATCAAATAGAAGAATTTTATACCACACCCTCTATAGATAATGAGATGCTTAATCAGCACAACGTCAAATATATATTGTTATCAACATTTGAAAAAAAGAGATATGATCTTAATAATGATTCAAATTTTGATGAATTTAATTTGATTTTTGAAAACAAAGAATTTAAGATTTTTGGCTTATATGACTAACATAATTAAAAATAACATTTATCTTTTTTCTTATCTTAATATCCTGATAATTGCTTTTTTGTTTAGATTTATTGATCTAGGAAATAGGGCAGTTCACCATGATGAAAGCTTGCATGGTTATTTTTCATTCGTTACATCTAACGGTGATTACTATTCACACAATCCTTTAACCCATGGTATGTTTCTATTTAACATTCTTTCAGGCGTTTTTTGGATATTAGGTAGTAATGATTTTTTGCTAAGGCTTCCTTTTGCAATTGCAGGTCTCTTGATAGTGTTATCTCCTGTTTTAATAAGAAAAGAAATAGGTGATAAATCAACTTTATTAATTGCTTTTCTAATATCTATTTCTCCTTCTTTAGCTTATTTTAGTAGATTTGCTAGAAATGACGTCTTTATGTCAGTAATATTGATAATGCTTTTTATTTTTATACTAAAGTACGTAAATACAAAAAAAGAAATTTGGTTATTTCAAATAGTAGGAATTATTGCACTAGGTTTTACTATAAAAGAAAGTATGTACTTGAATCTTTTAGGAGTGTTGATATTTTTATCTTTTTATTCATTTAAAGATTTATTAAATGTTGCCTTGGGTAAAATTAACATCATAGAAATAAATCATATTACTAAATTATTTCTAATTTTATCTTTAATAACAATTCCATTAGCTGCGCCAATGTTATCTGTCTTTCAGTCTTCATTAGGAGTGATATTATCTACACCTGAAAGTTACCCTGGTATACCTGCAGGACTCCCAGTTGGAAATGGTATTGTTGTTGCTGTAATTATTACTTTTTTGTTATTTGTTATTTCAAACATATTTGGATTTATGATTGATAAAAAACTTTGGTTCAAATCAATAAGTATATTTTTAATTATTTTTATACTTATGTTTACTACTTTTTTTATAAATCCTTCTGGAATTATTACAGGTCATTGGCAATCATTAGGTTATTGGTTATCACAACATGATGTTGCTAGAGGAGGGCAGCCATATTATTACTACATAATAATATTATTTACAAACGAATTTTTGATTTTTTTTATTGGACTTCCTTTATCTATTTATTACCTTACAAAGGGAGAGTTTTTTGAAAGATTTCTATCGTTTACTGCTATTTTTTCTCTAGTGGCTTTTTCTTTAGCAGGAGAAAAAATGCCATGGCTAATGATAAATTTAGTTATTCCATTTATATTCCTTGTTTCTTTTTTTATATCTAAATCAATAAGTTTATTAGATAAATCAAAAGAAATTTTGTTACTATATTTTGTATCAGCTTCTGTAATAATATTTCTAACTCTAAAGTTAATATTTACTAATTATTCAGTTGAAAACAATAACTATTTTTACGATATTATTTTTTTGATTATTTCAATTTTAATTATTTCATTTAGTTTTTTATCAAAAGATATTTTTTCTCTAAAACAGTTTTCAATTTCATTATCGTTAGTAATTTTTATTTTGCTCAGTTTACTTACGATAAAAACTACATCAAAAGTTATATTTGATTTATCTGATGAACCTTACGATATGTTGATATATACTCAATCATCAAACTCAATTCATCAACTAAATAAAGAAATTCAAGATTCATATATAAAAAAAGAAGATCTAATTGTAGGAGTAGATACTTTAGATGGATTTGCTTGGCCTTGGATGTGGTATTTGCGTGAGAATAAAAATGTTGTTTGGATAGATAATATAGAAATTTTAGATCATAAATATGATTATTTACTTGTTAACTCTAAAAACATGGAAAAAATACCAGAAGAATTTTTGTCAGATTATAATATTAAGAGAACAATTCCCCATAGAAAATGGTTTCCTGAAAGTATCTATAGAAATATGAGCATAAATGATATTCCGGATATGATAATAAGTAATAAAAAAAGAGTTTCAATCTCAGAATATTATTTAAATAGAGACTTTCAAACAAAAGTTGGGGACACTAATTTTGTCTTAATAAAATCCAAAAAATTTGAATCCATTGAATAAATTTATAAAAACTAACAATTTACTTTCTATACTTTTTTCATCTTTATTTATATTTGGAATTTATAAAATAGTAAATGATTTTAGTGAAATAACTGAAAATATTTCAAAGATTACTTTTCCAATTTTGTTTATATCTACAATAATTTATTTTTTATCTGTGATATTGAGGTATCTAAGATGGAAAGTTATTTATTTAGAACTCTTTGATAATTACAAATTTAATATGATAAATGAAACAATAATAGGTTATATGGCTAATAATTTACTTCCTTTTAGAATAGGTGAACTATACAGAGTAAACAGAATTGTAAAATCAGAAAGCAAAACATTTATAAGAGTTTTATCAACTATTTTTACTGAAAGACTTTTTGACGTAGTTGCTTTAGTATTATTATTGATATTTGCATTACCTTTTATAGATAAATTTGATTTTAAGCTCTTTCAAATCAAGAATTCAGCAATATTGCTTTTGGGAATATTTTTCTTAGGATTAGTAGCATTATTTTTAATGAAGAAAATAAGTGTTTTTGAAAAAATAATCCATAAATTTTTATCACTATTTAACGATTTGTTATCCTTTTTTTATGAATGCAAGTCATATAATAAGTACCTAATTGTAATGCTTCTTTCTATACTTATTTGGCTAGTTGAAAGCTTAGTATACTTTGTTATTGCAGATTATTTTATTATAGATATTTCAAACAAATATTTATTCACTATAATTTTAATTGTTTGTTCTATTACTAATTTATCTGGAATAATTCCATCATTACCTGGAAATTTAGGAAATTTTGAATTTTTTGGTACATTAGCTTTCCTTGCGATGGGAATTACATCATCTATAGGAGCTACAGTAATAATTATTGTTCATTTAGTTTTATTTATTCCAATTTCTATTCTTGGATTTATAATATTATCAATGCAAAAAATAGCTTTAAAGAAATAATATGAGAATATGTATAATTGGAGGAGGAATAACCGGTCTATCTGCCGGTTATAAATTATCTAAATTAGGACACAAAATTTCTATTTTTGAATCTGGATCATTTTTAGGTGGACAAGCATCTACCATAAAGATTGAAGACTTTGAAATTGAAAAAGCATATCATCACTTATTTGCGACAGACAAGTCTATACTCGATTTATATAAAGAATTAGGAATTAAGAACGAACTTAATTGGTATAAATCTACGGTAGCTACATATTCAGAAGGTAAAATTTGGAGAACAACATCACCATTTGATTTGTTAAGATTGTCCTTAATTCCTTTTACAGAAAGAATAAAGCTTTTTCTAATATCTATAAGATTAAAGTTATTAAGAAATTGGAAAAAAATTGAAAATGAAACAGCTTTTGAATGGCTTGCTAAAAAAGTTAATAATAAAACTTTTGAAATAATTTTTAAGCCACTTTTGAAAGGTAAATTTGGAAAATATTACAATAAAATACCTATGCCTTGGTTCTGGTCAAAAATTCAAACAAGAGTCTCTTCACGCAACTATAAATTACAGGAGGTTCTATGTTATCCTAAAAACTCTTTTTCACACTTAATTCAAACACTTGAAAATGAGATAAAGAATAATGGAGGTGAATTTTTTTTAAATACAAAAGTTACTGAAATTATAGAAAAATCAAATCAAATTGAATCAATAAATTTTGAAGACATTGAATCAAACATTTCTAACATAGAATTTGATATTGTGATATCAACTGTTCCATATAGTGTCCTTGGTAAATTAGTTGATCTTGACAGCTCTTTAAAAAAGGACATGAATGAAGTTGATTACATGTCAGCTATAGTAATGATTTTAGTGCTTGAAAAGAAAGTTTCTGATTATTATTGGCTTTCTATAGCTGATAATAATTTTCCATTTTTAGGTTTAATTGAACACACTAATCTTGTTCCTAAAGAATCATATTCAAACCGTAATATTTTATATATAACTAATTACGTTGAAAAAGATAACCCTTTACTTGAATTGAATTATGAAGAATTACTAGATTTATATTTACCATTTATGAAAAAAATAAACAATGAATTTACTAAAAAATGGATCAAGGAATTTCGATTCAGCAAAATACATTATGCCCAACCAATATTTCCAATAAACTATTCATCAAAAATAATTCCATTAAGATTACCTATAAAAGGATTGTATAGTGGCAATACAGCTCAAATATATCCTGAAGACAGAGGAACAAATTATTCGGTTGATATAGCAGATAAAATCATAAAATTGATTGAAAAAGATTATTAGATTTTCAATTGAATTAGTCAAATTTATAAATAATACACATAAAAAATTCAATATATTGTCTGTTAACGTTGGATATGTCTTTTTTATAGTGAATAATAGATTTATAGTTTTCTAACTAATTAAGGGGGAATAATGGAATCATTAAAAGACAAATCAGTTATTTTAACAGGTGCTGGGTCAGGCATAGGTAGAATAACAGCAAAAATGCTAGGTGAATTAGGTGCAAATGTCTTCATTGTTGGAAGAAGAGAAAATTTACTTAAAGAATCTGTAAAAGAAATCATAGAAGCAGGTGGAAATGCTGCATATATTTCAGCAGACTTAGAAGACGGAGATGCTGCAGCAAATGTTGCAAATGAAGCGATTAAAGAATTTGGGAAAATTCAGTATTTAGTAAACAATGCAGGTCATAGTAGTAAAGTAAGAGCTATAAGATACGTAGAAAAAGAAGACTGGCAATCTGTTTTTAATGTTAATGTTGAAGGCGTTTATAGACTGTCACAAGCAATTATCCCAAATATGATAAAAAATGGTGAAGGAACAATTGTTACTATTTCATCTATGGCAGCAGTAACTCCTGGCTTGATGGGTGGAGTGCCTTATTCATCTGCCAAATCTGCAGTAGCTGCAATGATGACGGCAATGAGACAGGAATTAAGAGAACACAATATAAGAACTTGTACCATTTATCCTGCAGAGGTGGATACGCCAATTCTTGATAATAGGCCACTTCCTCCAGATGCTAAAGCAAGATCAACCATGATGATGCCTGAAGATATAGCAGATGCTATATTATTATGTATGAGAATGCCTCAAAGAACTATTGTGCAAGACTTAATTATTAGTCCAACAATACAGAGAGATGTAAGTGAAGATATGAAGATTGCAAAATCATTAGGTAAGAAATAATACTTATTTTGTAACAATAATATCTTGTTAGCTAAAAATTGAATTGATAAAATTAATATATAAACTCAGGAGAGAATTTGTCAGAAAATCAAAGTTCTGAAAAATTAAGAAATATTATTAAAGATTCTATTTCTAATCAAAAAAGAAAAACAGTTACAGTATTATCTTCACTTTTAGCAGTGCAAGACACTCTTCACTATATTCCTGATGAAGCCATAGAAGAAATATCAATCCATTGTAGTGTAACTATTAACGATGTATGGAGCGTAGCCTCATTTTATACAAATTTCAGATTTACACCACCAGGAGACAAAACACTTGATGTTTGTTGGGGGCCAAGTTGTCATATTAATGGAGCTCAAAAACTAATAAATCAAGCTCATGATGAATTAGAAATAAAAGGTGAAGGAGAATCTGAAGATAAAAAAGTTACTCTAAGATATTCTACTTGCTTAGGTGCATGTGCACAAAGTCCAGTTTTTGCAATCGATCATAAAATGTATGGAAAATTGGATGAAACAAAAGTTACAAAAATAATTGATAAATTGAAAAATTAATATATGACAGAACAATATAAAAATTTAGAAAAATTAGCAAATGAATACATTGATAGTATTTACAAAAATAAAGTTGTAATAAAGGTACAAACTGGTACATCAGGACAAGCTGTTGGAGCTGATGAGATTTTTTCATTACTTAGTTCAAAAAAATCTGACAAAATAAATGTAATTGAAGTTGGATCTATGGGATTGATGTATCTTGAGCCTTTAATTGTTGTGATTCTGCCCAATAATGATCAGATTTTTTATGCAAATGTTGATGAAAAAATAAGCGAGAAAATATTTAATCATTACTCATCTTCTAACGAAATACTTAAAGAAAACTCGTTTGCTTATGAATCTTCTCGCAATCTAGACGCATCTATACCAAAATTAAATGAACTTCCTCAGTTTGCAAAGCAATTGAGAATCGCTACTAGAAACTTTGGTGAAGTAACACCTGGAGATATTTTGCAATATATTTCTACAGGTGGATATGCAGCATTAAATAAAGCACTTTTTGAAATGTCTCCTGAAGATGTTGTTGAAGAAGTAAAAAATTCTGGTCTTAGAGGAAGAGGAGGGGCCGCATTCCCGACAGGAGTAAAATGGAGCTTTCTAGCACCAAATAAAGCTCCCGTTAAGTATGTTTTATGTAATTGTGAAGAGGGAGATCCTGGAGCATATAATGATAAAGGAATAATGGAAACTGATCCTCACACACTTGTCGAAGGTCTAATATTAAATGGATATGCAACAAACTCTAACAAATCTTATGTATTTATCCGACAAGGTCACGATATTCCAATTAATGCAATTGAAAGAGCCATTGCTGAAGCTTATGAAAAAGGACTTTTAGGAAAAAATATTTTAGGTTCGGATTTCTCATTTGATATGGAAGTTTCTCTTACAGGAGACTCTTATGTTGCGGGAGAAGAAACAGCCTTAATGGAAGCAATAGAAGGTAAAAGATCTACTCCTCGTTTCAAACCACCTTTTCCTGCTGCATCTGGATTATGGAAAAAGCCTACAAATATAAATAATGTGAAAACTATTTCTTATGTTCCACAAATTATTAAAAATGGATCAGATTGGTTTAAGTCTACAGGAACCGAAAAATCTAGTGGCACTGCAATTGTTTGTTTGTCAGGGCATATAAATAGACCCGGAATGTATGAAATACCAATGGGTATGACAATTGATGAAGTATTAGAAGAGGTTGGGGGAGGATCAAACTCAAATAAACCAATAAAGATGCTTCAAACTGGTGGCCCCTTGGGTGGAGTTCTTGGAAAAGAAGCTTTTTCAACAAAGATCGATTTTGATGAAATGGCTCAATCTGGAGCAATACTAGGGTCAGGAGGAATTATTGTTTGTGACGATTCAGTATCTGTAGTTGATTTGATTAGAAACTTAGTTGCATTTAACCAATTTGAGTCATGTGGAAAATGTTTCCCATGTAGATTAGGAAATACTCATATGTATGATGTACTTCAGAGATTAGCTGACTCAAAAAGTAATACAAATGACTTACAATTGCTTGAACGAATAGGAAACAGTATGAAAATTGGATCCCTATGTGGACATGGACAATTAGGATACAATCCTATATCCTCGTCTTTGAAATACTTTGAATCTGAAATTATTGATTCACTAAATAATAAAGTAGAACCATTAGAAAAAATGCTTACACCAACTAGAACAAGACCAAATTCTACGGAGTAAAAATTGGCTGATGAACAAAAAATAAATATAAATGGTAAAAACTTAGACATAAAGTCTGGTCAAACTATTCTTCAAGTAGCAATGGATAACGATATTTATATCCCATATCTTTGCTATTATCCAAGCATGAAGCCATATGGAGCATGCAGAGCTTGTTTAGTTGAAGTTGAGATGCCAAATGGAAGAAAAATGACAGTTGCTTCATGTACTACTCCAGCAGGCGACTCTATGAAAGTAGAAAGTGAAAATGATTCTGTTAATGATCTTAGAAAAGGTGTTGTTGAGTTATTGATGAGTGAACATCCACATGGTTGTCTTACTTGTCATAGGACTGAATTATGTGGGCCTCAAGACATCTGTCAAAGACATGTTGCAGTTACGGATAGATGCACTATCTGTCCAAAAAATGAAAGATGTGAACTTAAGGATACTGCAAGATTTGTTCAGCTAGATATGACGATTCCTCTAAATTACAACAGAAGAGATTTACCTATTCATGTTGATGACCCTTTTTACGATAGAGATTACAATTTGTGTATTGTTTGTGCTAGATGTGTTAGGGTTTGTGATGAAATCAGAATAGATTCAGCTTTGACTTTAGTTTCTAGATCTGGAGTTTCTTTGGTAGGAACATCAAATGGGACTTCATTACTAGAGTCAGGATGTGAATTTTGTGGAGCATGTATTGATGTTTGCCCAACAGGAGCTTTAGTTGAAAGAAACTATAAATGGGAAAAATCTGACAAAGAATTCAATGCAACATGTTTTAACTGCGCAGGTGGGTGTGATGCACTGGTTGAAGTAAATAAATCAGAGAAATTAGTTAGGTTCAAAGGAGATTTATCTTCTGAATCAACAAGAGGCCAACTATGTTACAAAGGAAAATTTGGATATGATTATCCGAACTCAACATCAAGAATTAAGAAATCATATATCAAAGAAGTTTATAAACACAAAACAATTGAAAATGATCAGGTTTTTTCTGAATTGAACTCAAAGCTATCTAATTTAGATTCAAATGAGATAGCAATAATATCCTCTCCTAGGGCATCTGTGGAAGATAATTTAGGAATATTGAATTTAGCAAAAAAAGTAAATACTAAGTATGTTGCTAGTGCATATCTTAACAATATTCCTTATTATAAAACGTTATCAGAAAGGATAGGTTACCTATCTTCCTCTTCTAATATATGGAATCTAGAAAAGTCCGATTGCAATGTTGTTATTTCGTCAAACATTACAGAAGAAAACAATTTGATTTCTCTGCCAATTAAAAAAGCATCAAAAGAACAATCTAAACTTATTGTCATTGATCCACGTGAAATAGACTTAACTAGGTATGCAAAGCTTTGGTTAAAGCCTGTCCCCGGAACTGAAGGATTGATTGTAAATGCTATTAGTAAAATAATTTTTGACCAAAACCTTGAAAATAAAGATTTAGATTCAGACCAAGTAGATAATTTCAAGAAATTCATGTGGAAATTTGACCCAGTTAAAATTTCTAACATAACTAAAGTCCCAGAAAAAAAATTATATGAAGCTGCAGAATTAATTTCTAAATCAAATAAAACTTCATTTACTTTTGGACAAGATACAATAAATGATCTTGAAACAAATAATTATATTGATTCAATTTATAACTTAGCTGTAATAACTGATAATTTAGAAGGTGAAGGAAAAGGATTATATCCAACATTTAACGGTATAGGATCTTCTTCTTTTTATCAAATATTTGAATCTAATAAACAACCATTCACAACTACTAAAGAAATATTAGAAAAGATAAATGATAAATCAATTAAAGCATTGATTATATTTGGAGACGGAATTAATCCTGATCTTTTATTTGAAAACAAGTTAGATGAAATTTCAGAAAATTTAGAAGTAATGATTTATGCAAATCACTTAAAAAATAAAGTTTTTGATAATGCTGATTTTGTTATTCCAACAAAAACTTATGCAGAGCAAGAATCAACAGTTATTAACTTAGCAGGAAAAATTAAAAATGCTCCTAAGATGATACAACCAGTAAGTAATAATCTACTGTCTATATGGGAAATATCAGAAAAAATTTATAATGATAAAAAAATAGATATAGTAAATGCAAAAAATACATTTATATCAAAAATATCAGATGATAATTTAAGCATTAGTAAAAAACCATTATCTAATTTGATAAAATTTTCGGACACTGAACTTGGTCAATATGAATCAAAATCCCTATATTATTTACCTGGAAGAATTTTGAATAGACCTGAAGAAATAACAGTAGAATCTGAAGAAGATATGAACAAAATTAAAACACCAGTGAAATTAAGATTGCATCCTAATGATGCATCAGCGTACAATTTAAATGATTCAACAAAAATAACTTTGGAAGATGAAAATGGAAATATAATAATTTCTTCTGAGTTTTTAGCAGATGGTGAAATTGAAGGAATGATAACTTCAACTGATTATTTTGGAAGAATGGTTACTGATCTAGAATCTAGTAAGAATCCTGATTTCTCTTCAATAGTCCCTCAGCTTGAATGTAAAAAAATAAAAATAAAAAAATAATTGAGAGGATGATATGTCAAAGCCTATAAATGTAACAGAAGCAGATTTTGAACAGTTAGTAGAAAATTCTGATATCCCCGTAATGGTTGACTTTTGGGCTGATTGGTGTGGACCTTGCAAAATGATTGCACCTACATTAGATCAACTTGCAGAAGAGTATGATGGTAAAGTTTTATTTGCCAAAGTTGATGTTGATAGTAATCCAAACCTTTCAGTTAAGTTTTTTGTTAGGTCTATTCCAATGAATGTTATTTTTAAAGACGGTAAGCCAGTTGATCAAATAATCGGAGCTGTTGGAAAACAACATTTTGAAGAAAAACTTAATTCTGTAGTATAAAAAATTATAAGGGAGTGAGTATATTCTGGTGAATTTTCTAGTCTTCAAAACTATGATTGGTATTATTTATCAAGGAGGGTTCGATTCCCTTTCTCTCCCGCCAAGGAAACTCTTATGAATCTAAAAAATGACAAAATATCATACCCAGCATTAGTTTTAGTAATACTTTTTGCAGGAATAGTAGGCGCTAGTATTAACGGTTTATTCGGATTAATATTATTTTTTATATTAGCTATTCCACTAGTATTTCTAGTAGACTCTTTTTTTGTTGAATAATTATATTCCTAATTCTTTTACAGCAAGATTACTAATATATTTTCCAATAACTAATGAAGATGTTGCTCCAGGTGAAGGAGCATTTAAGACATGTATAGCATTTTCAGAACCTTCAATTTTAAAATCATCAATTAATGAACCGTCAGGTGCAACAGCTTGAGCCCTCACTCCAGATCCTCCTACATCAAGATCAGAACTATTCACTTCTGGAATTAATTCTCTTAAGCTTTTAACAAAAACAGATTTTCTAAGCGATCTGTTAATTTCCCATATTCCTGTTTTCCAATCATTTTTTAAAAGATTCCAAAAACCACTATATGTAAAAGTTTCTAATGTATCACGTAATGATATGTCTCTTTTTCTATATCCTTCTCTTTTTGTTGCCAAAACTGCGTTAGGGCCAGCTTCAACAAAGCCTTTCATAGTTTGAGTAAAATGAACTCCAAGAAAAGGTAATTCTGGATTTGGAACAGGATAAATCAATCCTTTAACAAGATGTTCTTTAGATTTTTTCAAAGTGTAATATTCACCTCTAAAAGGAATTATTTTCAAATCAGTTTTCATGCCAAACATTTTAGCTATTCTATCTGAATGTAAGCCAGCACAATTTATCACTTTTTTAGTCTCAATATCACCTTTGTTAGTTCTTATAATTAATTTACCATTTGACTCTTCTGATCCTAATACTTCAGTATCTAAAAATACTTCTCCACCATTGTGTCTAAATTGATCAGCGTACACTTCAGTAACTTTTATATAGTCTACAATTCCTGTTTTTGGTGCATGCAATGCCTTAATTGCTTTTACATGAGGCTCAATTTCTTTCATTTCGTCTTGAGATACTACTTTTAACCCTTCAACTTTATTTTCTGTTCCTCTCTCATAAAGATTATCTATTTTATCCAAATCTGATTCTTTGGTAGCAACTATTAATTTACCACAAGTCCAAACAGGGATTTCGTTTTTTTCACAAAATTCAGTCATAGTTTTTCTGCCTTCAACACAAAACTGAGCCTTGAATGATCCTGGTTTATAATATATTCCGGAATGAATCACACCAGAGTTATGACCAGATTGTTGCGAAGCTACAGAAGAACTCTTTTCTAAAACTATAATATTTATATTTTTTTTAGTTCTCAATATTTCATTAGCTGTTGCTAAACCAATGATTCCACCACCTATTATCACTAAATCTACATTCTCTTTTAACATAACTACTCCTAGATTAAAACTGATCTTATAATTTCTTCAGAAGACTTAATTATTAAGTCATAAGCATTATCAATAGCATATTTTAAGTCTGTTGGTCCAGAGACAATGCTAAAAAATGAGGTTATACCTAATTCTCTTGAATCTTTATATCCATCTCCAATAGATCCTGATAAACATATAACAGGAATCCCAAGTTTTTTTGCTCTCATAGCTACAGCTACTGGAGATTTATTGAATTGTGTAGATTTATCTGTACTTCCTTCACCAACAATTACTAAGTCTACACCTTCTAAATGCTTTTCATATTCTAAAGAATCTAAAACTATATTAGCTCCTATAGACAATTCAGCATTAGTAAATGCCATCAATCCTGCCCCTAAACCTCCTGCTGCTCCAGATCCTGGAACATTTAAAATATCTTTTCCTAGATGGTCTTTTATTAGGTTTGCCCAATGCAATAAATTTTCATCAAGAAACTTAATCTCAGAAGGTGAAGCACCTTTTTGAGGTCCAAAAATCGCAGATGCTCCTTCTTCACCACAAAGTGGATTAGTTACATCACATGCAACTTTTACAGATATGTTCTGAATTCTGTTATCAAAATTTGTCATATCAATTTTAGTTATTTGATTTAAATTTTTCCCACAAGGTTCTATTAGGTTATTATTTTCATCAAAAAGCTTTGCCCCTAAAGCAGAAATAAATCCAGCTCCTCCATCATTAGTAGCACTCCCTCCAATACCTACTATAAAATTAGATATCCCATTATCAAGTGCTTTTTTAAATAATTCACCTGTCCCGTAAGTGGAAGTTAGTGTTGCCGATTTTTCTTTATCTTTTAATAGAGCCAACCCAGATGCCTTTGCCATTTCTATAACTGCACTGTTATCATCACCTAATTTCCCCCATACTGAGCTAATTTTTCTTCCTAAGGGGTCACTAACAGTTTCTTCGACAATTTCACCACCAGTAACGTCAACCATAGTCTGTAAAGTTCCGTCTCCTCCATCAGCGACGGGAACTAATACAGTTTCTATGCTCGAATCAATATTATTAATTCCAACTTGTATTGCTTTTGCAACTTCAAGTCCTGTTAAACTTTCCTTAAATTCTTGTGGAGATATTAGTATTTTTCGTATATTCATATATTTATAAATTTTTATTAATTATATCTTTTACAGTATCAATAACATACTCAATATTACCCTCTGGATTAGTAATAACATAATCAAAATTCCTAGATAACAATATTTCTTTCTCAGCTGTATCTAATCTTCTTTTAATCTCTTCCTCTGAATTTTCTCCTCTATCTCTTAGATGTTTATTTATAAAATCTAAATTTTCAGGTTTAATAAAAATTAAAACAATATTAGGCATTATTTCTTTTATTTTCTGAGCACCTTGAACATCAACTCTTAATATAATTGATTTACCCTCACTTAAAGGTTTTTCAATTTGCGATTTTGGAACACCATAAAAATTTTTATATACTTTTGACCATTCAATGAGTTCATCGTTATCAATCATTAATTGAAATTTTTCTTCTGAAATAAAAAAATGGTTAACTCCGTCTTTCTCGTCAGATCTTTTTTTTCTTGTAACAGCTGTTATAACAAAATGAAAATTTTTATATGATTTTCTTATTTCATCAATAATGGAATCTTTTCCTACTCCTGAAGGTCCGGAAATTAAGAATATTTGTGGACTATTATTTGACAAATCAATCCTCTAAATTGTTTAAGTATTCCCAAAAACCAGGATATGAAACATTAGATGCTTCAGGATTTGTAACTATTATGTCGTTTTTAGAGACTAAACTTGCAATTCCTAATGTCATTGCTAATCTATGATCACCGTTAGAAGAAAAATTTCCTCCATTAATGGTTTGATTCCCAGTTATAATCATTCCATCTTGTAGTTCTTCAACAATAGCTCCAGCTTTTTTCATCCAGTTTACAGTAAGAGATATCCTATCAGATTCTTTATATCTTAGTTCTTCAGCATCAATAATTTTGGTTTGACCTTCTGCAAATACAGCAGCTAAAGCAATTATCGGAATTTCATCTATCAATAAAGGTATTTCACTACCTGAAATTTCTGTAGATTTCAAGGAAGAGGTCTTAACAAAAATATCACATGCAGGTTCTCCAGAGTAATCTTTTTCATTAAAGAATTCTATAGAAGCTCCCATTCTCTCTAAAACACTGATAATTCCAGATCGAGTTTTATTAATACCTACATTTCTGATTGTTAATTCTGCATCATTATGTATGCAAGCTGCCACTAGCCAAAAAGAAGCACTTGATATATCTCCCGGAACAATTATATCTCTTGATTCAATTTCAGAAGGATTAACTGTAATTTCAAGGCCATTCGTAATAATATCTGCTCCCATATTTCTTAAAAGCCTCTCAGTATGATCTCTAGAAGTAGCTTTTTCTTTTATTTTGATTCCATTTTCAGATCTTAATCCTGCTAAAATCAATGAGCTTTTTAACTGAGCACTTGCTACAGGCAAAGAGTAATCGATTCTTTTAAGGTTCCCACCATTGAAATGAATAGGAGCATTATCATTATTATTATTTGCAGAAATATTAGCACCCATCATATTCAATGGCTTGATTATTCGATTCATTGGACGTTTTCTTATTGATGAATCACCGTCTAATGTACAATCAAAATTTCTTCCTGCAAGTATTCCAGACATAAGTCTTATTGTTGTTCCTGAATTTCCAACATCTAATATTTTGTCAGGTTTTGATAACGAATTTATCCCTTTTCCATAAGTTGTAACATTATTATCTGAAACTTCAATTTTAACTCCTAAATCTCTAAGAACTGAAATAGTGGACAAGCAATCTTCACCCATTAGAAAATTAGATATGTTAGCTTTTCCATCTGCAAGAGAATTAAACATTACAGCTCTATGTGATAAAGATTTATCTGGAGGAATAGTAATATCTCCCCTTAATGATTCTTTGCTAGATAATGAATATTCCATAAATCAAATCCTTTTTTCAAATCCATATTTATCTTTATCAATCTCTTTTGATTTTGTAAAAAATCTAGCTGCTCTAGATCCTATAAATAAAGATAATATATTTTCAGAAGATGAAGGGATAATATTTTCACCTGAATCTAAGCTTGGATCTATATTATTAGTTATTTTCAATCTATCTTCCCATGTCTTCTTGACTAATTCTGCAATTTCAGCTTCTGAGTTTTTTTCTAAAAGCTTCTGAAATTCAACTAAGTCATTTATGTATAATTTTATCCATTCAAGTAGCAAGTCATTGTTAGTTGATATGGAAGAAAATATTTTAACAGGGTCGTTATCAAGAGGCTTTGAAAATAATTTAAATTCATCATTATTAAAATATTTGTATAATTCTTTCCATGAAGAGCTATTTGATAAATTAAGTAGATTTGAAGTCAAAATCATAGGCATAGTTTCTGTCAATGCAATAAAACTATCGTGTTCAGAAAGATCAAGGTTTATTACTAATCCTTGCATTTCTTGTACAAAAGTATTAGCTAAGTCAGTAACTTGAGAATTTGTGTTTTTATATGAGACAACACCCCAATTATTATTAAGGATTGAATCATGATTAATAAAAGGGTAAAGGCCTATAATTTGATTATTTGGCAATAATTCATTAGACCACTCATTTATTGCTCTTTTTGAAGAACAGATGTCAAAAATCAAAGTCTTTTCATTTATTACATTCTGTAATGATTCAAATATCTCATAGGTTGATGATGTTGGAGTTGAAATAATCAATAAATCACAGTCATCAATAGAATCAATATAACTTTTCATTTCTTTCGTAATAACCTTAGATTGATTTGCTATACTTGATTTTTCTCTATTGATATCAAACCCATGAACACTAACATTATTATTCTGCTCTACAAGTTTTTGAGCTATATTGTAACCTATATTTCCTAATCCAAATATTGATATTTTTTTATTGTCAAATTTTCCCATTTTTCTTTTCTTCTATTTTTTTTATACTTGTCTTAATTTTATTAAAATCTTTTATATTAACTTTATCTAAATCAATAATCAATCCTAAGAACCCTAAATCATATATATACTGTATATCTTCTTCCGAGAGAGTATTTTTATCTAAGAAAATGAACCAATTAGATCTAATAGAATTCAATATTTCTTTCATTTTTAATAATTCTTGGAAATTAAAAATGAAATCTTTTTCAATTTTGTAAACATAAAAATCAAAATCAAATGAGTCTAGAGTAGCTAATCTTAGTTCAGTTAATTGATTAGTATGATCTATTTGAATGGAAATTGGTTTTTCATAACTTAGAAGATTAATTTTTGTCTCTTTTGTATTTTCTAAAATTATAAAATCAAAATCTTTTATTGAATCATTCGTGTCAGAAGAACTAATGTATTTCCCAATACTTTTACGAGATGTTTTTTTCTTTTTTGAAACAATGTATGCATCACAATCAAATTTATTTTCATTAGAATGAATTTCTGTAATTCCCAAAATATTTAGCTTCTCAATTGATTTATTACTTTGTCTAAAGAAACCAATTTCAGATGAATTTGAGCTTAAAAGTTTATCTAGTGATTTCAATTTTGATTTTCTCTAGATTCTTTTAAAAAATTTTCAAGATCTTTTATAATCAGCTTGGGTTCTGGATCTATTTTAGACATTTCTTCTGTGTCATATGACTCTTCAAGTCTTTCAACATATTTAGTTATCTCTTTATGATCTTCAAGTGCCAAATTTAAAGAAGATCTGAATTCTTCTGATTTTTTTGAAATTTTATCAAAATCTAAATTTAGGTTTAGCATTTTATCAATTTCTCTCATTATTGCAGCAGACAAAATAGGATTATGAGTGACTTGTAAATAGTGAGGAGTATGTCCCCAAATTGAAATAGCGGAAATCTTTTTTGCATCAAGTTTTTCTCCAATAGCAGATGTTATGCCTGCAGGTCCTTCATATGTAGGAGGAAGAAACTTTATACCCTTTAAAATCTTATTATTTTTTGATCTTGTAGCTGTAACACTTATTCTGGGTTCTCTTGTATGTGGAACTGAATCTAATAATGACCCGACCATTATAACTTGATTAACATTGAAAAAATTAACAACTGATAAAAATTCTTTAATGTATTTTTTCCAGTATAAATCTGGTTCAATACCTTCAAAAATAATAAGATCATTTTCACCGTTAGTTTTGATAAAAGAGAATTTATTTTCAGGCCAATCAATTTTTCTATTTTCAGGCTTTGGGTTAGAAACATGAGGTCTTTTGTCTGAATAAATATAATAAGACTCTGAAGAAATCTTATAAGATTCAATGATTTCTAATTGAGAAATAATTTCTTCTATAGATTTTGTAGCAGATTCAGCAGCATCCGGCCATCCTTGCCAACTACATAAAAGAATTGGGTTTTTTAACTCTAAATCAATTAAGCTTTTCAATCATACCTCACTAATTGTAGTTAGTATTATATTTAGCATAACGTAAATATGAAAATAAATAAAATTAATAATAATGTTATTTCAAAAGATATAAATGATAATAAATGTTTAGTTATCAAATAGAATAACATCATGAATAAAATAGTTTTATTAGGAACAGGTGGAGGTCCAAGAATATGGTCTCAAAGATCACAACCTTCAAGCGCCTTAGTTATAGAAGATGATATTTATATTATAGATACTGGTGATGGTGTCTGTAATCAATTAGCAAATGCTAATCTAGATCCAGAAAAAATCAAAGCTATTTTTATTACTCATAATCATTCTGATCATGTAGCTGATTTTGGAACATTATTATTAAGAACTTGGCAAAGCGGACATAAAGGAAAAATTCAATGTTATGGACCAACTCCCTTAAGATCAATAATTGATTCATATAAAGAATATATGAAATGGGACATTGAATTAAGAATAAGAGAAGAAAACAGACCGCATTTTGAAACTATTTTCAATGTAAATGAAATTGAAAAAGACTCACATATTTATAAAGATAAAAATATTTCAGTTGAATGCATTACTGTTCCTCATGCAGCAGCAAAGCCTAGTTTTGCTTATAAATTCAAATTAGAAAATAAGTTTGTTGTATTTTCAGGAGACACCTCAAAAAGTGAAAAACTTATTAAATTTGCTTTAAACTCAGAATACTTAATACATGAGGTTCTAAATTTAGAAGGAGTAGATGCAATTATAGAAAAAACTTATCCAGGAAATGAAGCATTTAAGAAACATATAATTAATGGGCATACTTCTATAGAAGAAGTCGGATATGTTGCAAAAAAATCTAATGTAAAAAATCTAATTTTAAACCATCTTGTTCCTACTGGTTCCCCTGAATATGATTTAAATGAAATATGGAAGCAAGGTGTTTCAGATTTTTTTGATGGTAATATAATAGTTGGTGAAGATTTGTTAGAAATTAATATTTAAATTAAAGAGGAATTAATGAAAAATAAACAATGGATCCTAAGCAAAAGGCCATCTGGAACTCCAAATATTGAAGAAGATCTGAAAATAAATGTCACAGAGACGGAATCTCTAGATTATGGGGATGTTTTAATTAAAGCTGAATATTTATCTCTAGATCCTTATATGAGAGGCAGAATGAATGCTGGGCCATCTTATTCATCTCCTGTTGAAATTGGTGGTGTTATGGAAGGTGAAATTGTTGGAAAAATTGTGGAATCAAAATCTAAAAATTTTAAAGTTGGCGATATGGTAAATGCCAAATCCGGCTGGCAACAATATGCAACATTAAACGAAAACAATATTTCTAAAATTATTCAAGATAAAAGCTTACCAATCACATATTCTTTAGGTGTTCTAGGAATGCCCGGTAGAACAGCATATTTAGGGTTTTTAGAAGTATGCAAACCAAAACCAGGAGAAACCATTGTCGTTTCAGCAGCATCAGGAGCAGTTGGATCTATAGTAGGTCAAATTGCTAAAATAATGGGCTGTAATGTGATAGGAATTGCTGGTTCAAAAGAAAAAGTAGAATACTGTAAAAACGAATTAAATTTTGACTACTGCTTAAATTATAAAGAACAAGATATTGATAAAGAACTTGGTTCAATGGGAGAAAATTTTGTAGATATGTATTTTGATAATGTCGGTGGAGAAATATCTGACACTGTATTAAATCATATTTCTAATTTTTCAAGAACAGCCGTTTGCGGTCAAATAGCAAACTATAATGCTAAAGTTCCCCCACAAGGTCCTAGAGTGGCAAGAACTTTGTTGACCAAACAATCAACAATGCAAGGGTTTATTGTTTTTAATTTTGAACATAAATATTTAGAAGCAATACAATCAATTTCCAAATGGATAAAATCTGGAGATATAGTATATAAAGAAGACATTTACAAAGGGTTTGAAAATATACCTTCAACCTTCATGAAGTTATTTGAAGGAGAAAATTTCGGAAAATTGATAGTTGATGTTAGATAACTAATTATTTAGTAATATAACGAGCTATTCCTTTGTTTACATGTAATTTAGGTTCAGTAAGAAATTGAACTTGTTCAAGAGTCCATCCATCAGCAATTTCAGTTATAACTAATCCTTGTTTTTCGACTTCTATAACAGCTATATCTGTTATTATTTTATTCACACAATTAATACCAGTTAATGGGAAGTCACATTCTTTTAGAATTTTGTATTTATTTTCTTTTGTGATATGTTCCATTGTAACTATTACTTCTTTAGCACCAGTTACCAGATCCATTGCTCCTCCTATAGAGCCTATTCCTCTGCTTTTTATCATCCAATTAGCGAGATCTCCTTTTTCAGATACTTGAAGCCCTCCTAATACTGTTACATCAATATGACCGCCTCTTATCATACCAAATGAATCTGCAGAGTCAAAAAATGATATACCAGGAGTTTGTTCTAAAAATTGGCCTCCAGCATCAATAAAATTTTCATCTTGTTCATTATTTTTTGAAAGTTTATTAAATCCCAATATTCCATTTTCTGCTTGAAAGGTAATATTATTTTCTTTTTTGAGATATTTTGAACATAAAGAAGGTAAACCTATGCCTAAATTTACGTATGAATCTGGAGGTAATTCTAGAGATGCTCTATATGCAATATCTTCTTTATTTAATTTTTTAGGGTTATTCATTATTTTTAGCAACTATTCTATCTACATAAACTCCTGGTGTTCCTATTCTCTCTGGATCAATATCCTTAGAAGGTATTATTTTATCTACCTCAGCCACAGTTAATCGAGAAGCTGTTGCCATAATTGGATTGAATGCCCTTGAAGTTCCTTTATAAACTAAATTTCCTTTTTCATCAGATATATGGGCTTTTATTAAAGCAACATCTGCTTTCAATGCATATTCTAGTAAATATTTTTCTCCATTTATAATTTTTGATTCTTTATTATTTTCAATAATTGTACCCACTCCTGTTTTTGTGTAGAAAGCAGGGATACCAGCTCCTCCTGCTCTTATCTTCTCAGCTAAAGTTCCCTGAGGGATAATTTCTACTTCAGATTCGTTATTTATCCAAGCTTTCTCTATTTCAGAAACTGGATTTCGTTGAGATGGTATAGGAAATGAACAAATAATTTTTTTTACTTGTTTTTTTTCAAAAAAAATACTTTGATCAATAATTTTATCTTTATCTGAATCTTTCCAACCATATCCAGTAATCATAGAAATTCCTGCAACGTTTCCAATGAGTGTGAGATTTTTTAAATTCATGTCTCTAAGTGCAATCATTAAATTTGTTGGTTGGCCTCCTTGGACTCCAAATCCACCTATCATGATACTAATATTGTCTTTTAAATCTTTTATTGCATCTTTATAAGAACTGTATGTATTTTTTTTTGCCATTAAATTAATATATTTCTAATAAATTAATTTTGAATTTCTTTGTAAGTTTACAATCTCACTTTACACCAAGACAAAGACCTTCAGAATCAATAGTGATGATTTTATCTTTAAACTAATTGATAAAAACTCTTAATAAAGTACTTAAATTTATCTAATAACTAAAACATATAAATGTCAATAAATAAGGTAAGATTAATTTAATAGAGAAAGATAAACAATAGGAAAAATAATTATGAATTTAGAACCTCCCAAAGGAAACTTAGATACTTCAAAAACATATAAAGCAAAAATTAAAACTGAAAAAGGTGAGATAATTATTCATTTATACTCAGACCAAACACCAATTACATGTGAAAATTTTATAAATCTTGCTAATGCTGGTTACTACAATGAAACAACTTTTCATAGAGTAATACCTGGTTTTATGGTTCAAGGAGGAGATCCAACAGGGACTGGCTCTGGAGGACCTGGATATCAATTTGAAGATGAATTTGTTTCATCATTAAAACATGATTCAGAAGGTATATTATCTATGGCAAATGCTGGGCCAGGAACAAACGGGTCTCAATTTTTCATTACACATGCTCCAACACCACATCTTGATGGTGCACACACTGTATTTGGGAAAGTCTTAGATAAAAAAAGTATGGAAGTTGTTTTAAGCATAAGGGAAAGAGATCCAATGAGTGATCCTAATCCTGGAGATATGATAAATTCTATTGAAATAGAAGAAAAATAAATTATATAGTAATCAATATAGCTCCAATAACTATTAGCGAAATCCCTAGAACTTTATAAAGACTCAGTTTTTCTTTTAATAAAACAATCCCCATAACTGCAGCTATTGCTGTAGAAATTTCTCTTAATGGAGAAACAAGTGATACATCAGAATATTTATAGGCATAAAGAACCATCGGATAAGCAATGGCACTTAAAAAAGAGATAACTAGTACAATTCTTAGATTATTTTTAGTTATTAGATAAAAATGATTTATACGCCTATCAAATAAAGTAATAGACAAAAATCCTCCTAAAAATGATGAAATTGAAAATACAAAAAATGGATTTATCATAGACACTGCATATTTATCAACAATGGTATACATAGTTACTGTAATTCCTGTAATAAGTGATAAGAAAAGATCATTTAAGTTCACAGAACGGATGTGCGCTATATTTCCAAGTGTAAAAATTCCAATAAAAACTACAAATACACCAAATAATGAAATTGAAGAAATGGATTCATTAATAATAAAAAATCCTGCTACAGGAACGAGAGCTACAGCAGTTCCTCTAGCAATAGGATAAACAAATGACAAATCTCCATTTTTATAAGCTGTTCCTAAAAAATAAAAATAAAATACATGAATTAATCCAGACAAAATACTTAGAATAATTCCAGAAAATGTGAAATTATCTGTAAAAATAAAAGCTAGAGCAAAAGGGAAGGAAATAATACCACTTATAACTGCTAATAATTGAACATATTCATAAGGGTGGTTAGATTTTTTTATTAAAAAATTCCATGTAGCATGTATGAAGGTAGAGATTATAACTGTGATGATAATTATTAATGGCATTTAGTCATTTTATATCAAAGAAAGGAGTCAAAATGTTCTTAGTAAGAAGAAAATGTATTACATCAAGAGACAAGTTATGGAAAGTTGCAAGTTTGTTAAAGCAGATATGTTCAGAATATGAAGAAAAGGGAAGAGGAGAGGCTACAATATACGTATCTGGATGGGGGACTCCTTCAGAGGATTATTCTGTTTGTGCAGAATGGACTCAAGAAAAATTAGAAGCAAATGCTTTTGGGAATGTACCTGATAAAATCAGGAATAAATTATCTGAAGAATTACAGGATAATATAGACAAATATGAAATTGAATTTCATGAGGTAGTAACTGAAGATAAATTGAAGGAAAGAGGTCTCTAAATAAAAAGCCCTAAATAATTAGGGCCTCTTATTTAATTGCTCAGACCTCTGGGGGTATTTAATTATGATATTAAATATAAAAAAAAATCACATGTTGAATTAAAAACCTGATTTAATAATTATGAAATCACTTGGAATAACAGGAAATATAGGAAGTGGAAAATCTACAGTATTAAAATTTCTCAAAGAAATGGGAAATACTACATATGACTTAGATGAAATTGCTAAAAACTTTTATACAACAGACACTAATATTAAAAATAAAGTTTTAGAGATATTTCCACATGTAAAATCTAAAGATGATGAAATAGACACGAATAAATTAGGTCAAACAGTTTTTAATAATCCAGAAAAGCTTAAGATTTTACAAGAAATAATTTGGCCAGCAGTAGAGAAATATATTTTCAATAAAATTGAGAACACCTCAAAACTAATTATATTTGAAGGCGCATTAATCATAGAAGCTGGATGGCATAAACTATTTGATTTCATATGGATTGTTGATTCAAAAGTTGAATTATCCAAAATAAGAGTTCTTAAAAACAGAAATTTATCAGAAAATCATTTTGAAACTATATTGAATTATCAAAATGATATAAATGAGATGGTCAAAAAACTTAATAAGGATAATATTTCTTATTCAATAATAAGTAATAATTCTGAACTTAATTCTCTAAAAAAAGTTACACAAAAAGAATTTATAAACTTAAATGAATAATTGATTTAGTAGGATTATATAAGTTGGTCATATACATATTTAGCAGCTGCAATGTCCTGAATAGCTATACCTAAAGATTCATACAAAGTTATGTCTTGATGATTTTTTCGCCCAATAATTTTATTATCTATTACATCAGATAATTCATGGATATTATTCCATGAAGTAATACCTTTTTCTGTCGCTTCCATTAGCTCTTTACATTCAGTTTTAGCCTGATTTAAATCATCACATGAAATAAAATCAAATTTTTCAATTGAGCTAGAAGGTAATTCTGATCTCAACCAACTATTACCACCAGCAGCATTAATGTGAACTCCTTTAGTGATTTGATCTTCTGAGATAACAGGAGTGCTTGAATTAGTAATTAGCGAAACAATATCACAATTATCAGTTGCTTCTTCAGAAGATTCAAAGGCTTGAATATTCAGACTTAATTTATTACTCATTTTTTCTGCGAATGAATTTCGTTTTTCTTTTGTTCTTGAATAAACTTTTACTTTCTCTAAATTGAATTGTGAATTTATTGCTTCAAGTTGAGTTTCGGCTTGAAAACCTGATCCAATAACGGCTAATTTTTTAGAATTAGGATTGGCTAAATATTTTGAAGCAAGACCTGATGCAGCACCTGTTCTTATTTGTCCTAATAAATTAGCTTCAATAACTGCTAACATTCCTTCTCCTTCAGTAGAGTAAAGAATTACTACAAAAGATGCTTTCCCTTTTGTCACAACATAGCTCTTATGCCCAGCTATTCCTTTTTCTGGCCATGATGCTGCCATAAAATGTAAGTTTCCTCCGTTATAACTAGTAGGAAGCCTTTTACGAGGGCTATTGAAGCCTTTTCCTGAAGAAATAGACTTCATAGCTTCTTCTAATAAATCTACCGTAGTGTCTACACTTAATATTTCTTTTACTTGATCTTCTGTAATAATAATTGTCATGTTATAAAACTCTCTTCAAGGCATTTAAAAATTTATCTATATCATTTAGATTATTCCATATATGTGGTGTAACTCTAATTGCTTTTTTCCCCCTAGCACTTATGAATACATTTTCTTTAGCTAAATTTTCAACAAAATTATTTGGGATTTCATTTTCAAATCTTAACCCAAGATAGTGCCTCGCTCTAAGATTTCTAACAATATTAGAAAATCCCATTTCTGAAGTAGATTTTATGATTTCCTCATTTAGGTTATCAACATATTTATAGATATTTTCAGGTCCTATATTTGTTATCAATTGCAATGATGATTCTAAAGCTGGAATTAAATGAAAATTACCTCTCTGTCCAAAATCAAATTTTCTAGCATTTTCAAACTCAAATTCATCATAAGCAGTCATGTCAGGAAACTTGCTATCTGCAGGCATTGGTAATTTTGATAACCAATTATATTCAATAGGTTCTCCTGAATGGTATTTACTATCTATGTAAGCTAAGCCCAAACTATAAGGACCTAAACACCACTTATATCCAGATACAACCATAAAATCAGGTTTAATTTTCTGTAAATCTATAGGCATTACCCCAACTGATTGAGTTCCATCAATTGCTAGTGAAATATTTTTTTCTCTTAATTCTTTAGAAAGTATTTCTAAATTAATTAATCCTCCATCCGTCCAGTGACAATTTGGAACAGATACTAAAGCAGTATCAGCATTTAAGTCATTCAAGATAGCAGATGTCCAATCATCATCATCAGGTCTTCGAACAAACTTTACATTACCATTTTGATTTTTTGCGAGCTCTTTCCATATCCATACATTTGAAGGGAATTCTTCCTCCAGAAGCAAGATTGTTTTACGATGGTCTAATTTAAAGTTATTAGCAAATACTGAAAAACCATAACTTGCAGAAGGAACGAAAAAGACTGAATCATTATCTGCATTAATTAATTTAGAAAATAATTTTCTCGTATTTTCAGGTTTGTCGTAAAAATCATTCCATTGTATTTCCCATGATTTAGATTTTAATTCAAAACCATAATTACCTTTTTGAACGGAACTTTTAGGCAATAAACCCATATAAGCACTATTTAAGTAAGAAATATTATCGTCAATATTAAAATATTCTCTATAATCAGGAGTTTTTTCTAGCATAGTTATATTCTAACTTATATATTCCACTTAATCGTTATAACAAGCAAAAATGTAATTTGACTTATTTTATATAAAAACTCTAAAATTATCTTATACGATGATTTAGAATAACTTTATGAATGCATTCAATTTAACTATAATTTTTTTGTTAATAATCCTAATTTTTTCACTAGCAGGAATCTCAATACTATTCTTTATTAGATTTTCAAAATATTTTTCAGGGTTAAAATTTAAAGAATTTGCAGATGAAACAAAAGAGGGAGTTCAAAGTAAGGTAAAAGAATTGCTTTCTGAAAAAGATGAAAAGTTTAATAAAGATTTACAAACAGTAAAAGATTTGATGACAAGACAATACGATAAAACTATGCAGGAAACAGTTAAGCTTGTTACTACAAATGATCTATTAAGAAAACAAAATAAAAGTACAGAAGAAGCGATAAATATAGCTAAAGATGAATTTAGCAAACTTACAAATGTCCTATCTGGAAGTCAAACCAGAGGACAACTTGGAGAACTTATGGCTGAAGATATTTTTAGAAGCGCAGGATTTATTAAGGGTGTCCAGTATGAAACCCAACAAGTACTAGAAAATGGTACCAGACCTGATTTCACAATAAATCTACCTGATGGCAAAGTAATACATATGGATTCAAAGTTTGTATGGGAATATTTCCAACCTCTTATGGATGAAGATAATGAAATAGTTGATATACAGAATAGGGAGAAAAAATTTTTTGATTCTCTAAAAAGAATAATTGATGAAGTTGGAAATAAGTATATTAATACAAAAGAAAATACTCTTGATAACGTAATTGTTTTTGTTCCTAGTGATCATATTCTCTCATTTATATACGAGAAAAGAATGGATCTAATTCAATATGCACAGAGTAAAAAAGTTACTATAACTTCTCCTGGAAATTTACTCTTAGTTGTGGGAGTTATAAAAGAATTTATGAAAGTTGTAACTATAGGAGAAAACCAAAATCAAATCATGACTATTTTAGATGAACTAAAAAAAGAATGGGATAATTATGTTGAAGAACAGTCAGTTGTTAGCAGAGCATTAAAAACAGCAACGACTCATTTTGAATATTTGGAAGGAAGAAGAAGAAAAGCATTAGATAAAAAATTTAGTACAGTTAAGGATCTTGAAACACAACTTGATAAAAACCCTGATAAAGCTCTTGATGTATCAATAATTGAAGAAGTAATAGACGAACAAATTTTAAACAAAAAATCTGAGGATAACCAAGGGCAAATGACTCTAGAAAATTAACTTATATTAGACCTAGTGTTTCCTAAAACTTCAGGGTTAATAAAATTTTCAGGTTTGTCATTATTTATAACTCTAACAATTTCTTCTGCTGTCCTTTTTTGGAGTTCTTCACCTGAGGCTTTAGAGAAAAAAGCTGTATGTGGAGTAATTATCACATTTTCATTATTAAATAGAGGGCTTGAAGGAGAATTAGAAGTATCTTCAATAACATCTAATCCAACTCCTCCTATTTGACCTTTTGAAAGTGCTTTTGAGGCTGCATTTTCATCAATCAATCCTCCTCTTGCACAGTTAACTAGAATTGCGTTATTTTTCATTTGATTAAATTCATTTTCAGAGAAAAGATGATGTGTTTTTTCATTCAACGGGACATGAACTGTAATAAAATCAGAATCTTTCAATAAATTTTCAAAAGATACGATTTCTACGTTATCAATTATTTTTCCTGGTTGTAATAAAGGATCGAATGCCACAGACTTTATACCTAAAGCAGATACCCTTGAAGCAATAGTTCTGCCTATTCTTCCAAACCCAACAATCCCTAAAGTTGATTCACTAAGTCTTTGAACAGGTATGTTTAAATTTAGATCATTCCATCCACCTTTTTTTACCATATTTGAATGATCATTTATTCTTCTATTTAAACTAAGGATCATAGCTATTGCATGATCTGATACTTCTTCTAAACAATAATCAGGAATATTCGTTACAACAATGCCTAATTCTGTACATTTTTTTATATCTATATTATCTACACCAATTCCATATCTTGATGCAACCTTACATTTTGTAGATACTTCAAGAAATTCCGCAGGTACTTCTCTAAAGCAAAAAAGAATAGCATCAGCATCTTTCAATTCATTCATGAGTTCTTGATCGTTTTTATTTTTACAATCAACAACCTCTATATTATTATCATTAAGAATTTTTGTTTCGATATCAAGATTAGGCCACACATAATCTGTAATTACTGCTTTATATTTCATATTCCCCTCTATATTGAAATTTTCTTAAATTGACAACCTTCAACAAAATAATCAAAAAACTCTGCTTTTGTTTCAAGTTCTAAGTGATCTATTTTTTTCACATATTCAACAAGATTTTTCCTAAGTTTATTTGATAATAATAACTTTGTAGCTCCTTCTAAAGCAGTATTTCCTATTTTTTTTATTTTTTCTAAAGGGAAATCAAGTATAAACCCTATATTTCTTGCATTTTCAATATCTATATAATTTGCAAAACCTCCAGCAAGATAAATGTTATCAATAGCATCTATATTAGTTCCAAAATCCTTTATAACTAAAGCTTGTCCACAGACATTGGCTGCTTTTGCTTGAGCTAGGCTAGATACATCTCTTCTAGATAAATTTATAGATTCATTATCATCAATAAAAACAGACTCTTTTTCAAGTTCAAATTTACCTAGCGGATTCATAATATTATTATCTACTAGCACTGAAAGAAAATCGATTAATCCAGAACCACAAAGACCCAATGGTTTTGAATTACCTATAGTTTGGTATATAAAATTATTTTTTTCAAAATTTACCTTCTCTATTGCTCCATCATAACCTGGCATTCCATATGTTATTTCCCCTCCCTCAAATGCGGGGCCAGCTGGACATGAAGCAGCAAGCATTCTATCTGGAGTTCCTAAAACAACTTCTGTATTTGTTCCAATATCTATTAACATTTTCATCTTATTATTTAGAAAAAAATCAGTAGCTATCAAACCTGCAGAAACATCAGATCCAATGTGGGAAGCAATAAGAGGAGGGCTATAAATCATAGCTTGTGAATTAATTCTTAAGTTTAAATCCTTTGCAGTAGTAAATAATTCAGTAGTTGGTATTTTAGAATCTAAATAATTAGTTTCAATTATTGATTTATAAGGTTTAACTCCAATTGGTTCTACATCTAAACTAAAAAACAAATCTCTCATTGTTGAGTTTCCAACAATAGTAACTTCAACAATTTCATTTCTTCTGATTTTCAACTTTTTAACAAACTCTCCTATTTCAAAATTTACTGAAGATATGATAGCTTTTGACAACTCTCCTTTATAATTACTTGAATCATAAGAGATTCTATTCATTACATCTGAGCCTCCAAATATCTGAGGGTTTTCAAAAGAGGAAGTAATAATGACTTTTCCATTATTAATATCAACTAAATTAATTGCTACCGTGGTAGTTCCAACATCAATAGCTAATCCATAGAAATTTTTAGATTTTGATAAAACTTTTTCATCTTTGTCAGACTTATAAACTAATGCATTATCTTGATAACTATAGTTATGATCTACTTCGTATGAAGATTCATTAGAAAAATTTGTCAAAATTTTTCGATCTCTTTTTCTAGGACTAAAGATTAAATTAGTTTCTGTTGAAGTAGTGATAGCTTGACATGCTAATCTAAATGGTTCCTTTAAAAAAAATTCATGATCTGTTGGTTTTGATAATAATTCATATCCTTCAGACACCTCAACTATACACTCATGGCAATCTCCAACCCGGCCACAAGATGTTGGAATTCTCATTTTAACTTTATCTGCATACTCGAACAGAGATTTATTTTTTGTTAATTCTATAGATTCTTTGTCATTAATAAATTTATTGCTAGTCATTTTTTTTAATAGGTTTATCTACTTCCCATGCAAATCTATAATCTAATTTATGAGAACCAACACAATAGGGGAGTTCTATATTTTTTTCAGTAAAATGCTGATTCCTGCAAGAAAAATTTGCCGTACATAAATTTTTAGCATTTTTGTAAGGACATCTAGTTTTACTGATTTCATCAGCATGAGAAGATATATCTTGAAAAATATTATATAGGTTATCTAAACTCTTCTGTAATCTTTTTTTATTATTTGAATTAGACTTTTTATAAGTCATTTTTAATTTAGCTCTTTAGATCTTTTAGAAGCTCAACAAGCTCCTTTGCTTTATCTACAGCGTCAACAGCACTCTCTCCATATCCGTCTGCTCCCATTTCATCTGCAAATTCTTGAGTGACAGGGGCTCCGCCTACCATCATTCTAACGTCTTCTCTCAAACCAATATCTTCAAAATACTGTATAGTTCTTCCCATATTAGGCATGGTTGTGGTTAAAAGAGCAGACATTCCTATTACTTGGGGTTCATGTTCTTCAAAGCCATCAACAAAATCTTCAGGAGAGGTATCAACACCCAAATCATGAACAGTAAATCCTGCGCCTCGTAGCATCATTATGCACAGATTCTTTCCGATATCATGTAAATCTCCTTTGACTGTACCCATTAATACAATACCTTGAGGTTCAATTCCTGATTCAGATAATATTGGCTCAATGTGTGCCATTCCAGCTTTCATAGCTCTGGCTGATATTAGAACTTCTGGTACAAAAATTACATTGTCTCTAAATTTAACCCCTACAATTGCCATTCCATTTAATAATCCATCATCAAGTATTTCATTTGCAGTAGATCCATTATCTAGTGCTTTTTTTGTAAGTTCATCTACTAAGTTATTATCTCCAGTAATAAGAGCATAAGAAATTTCTTGCATTTCAAGCGAAGTTTTAGAAATAGCTCCACCTATATGGTTTTTTTCACTTTCTTTGGTTACCCACTCAAATTCTTTTGAAAGTCCTTCATGATCAAACATAAATTTTCCTATTATTTTTCGAATATGTAAAGTATATTTTTATTTTATCAAATCTATGAATTAGTTTCTGCTAGCCAATCCGAAATACCTTCGTTTATTGCTACCAAATTCTCAGCTTTAGTTTTTAATGGGATCGCACATTCAGGTGCTATTAGCTGAACTCCAGCATTTAGGCATTCAAATACCTCTTTTTTTACATCATCAGCGTCTTTAGAATATAGCGTTTCTGGATTATTAATATTTCCAACTAAGGCAATTTTATTATCTACAGCATCCATGGCTTCTTGAGGAGAATTTTTTGAATCAAAATGAAATGCATGCATACCTGTGTCTGCAATATATGGCATTCTGTCTACTGTTCTCCCACAAATATGAAGGATTAAAGGGACTGTGAATTTTTGAGCCATTTCTGAATGAATTTCTTGAAGGAATTTTTGATAATATTGACCAGAAACTAAATCTCCTGTTGCATGATCTGGAATAGTTAATACATCTGCTCCTGCATCAACTTGTGCCTCTCCAAATAAATATGTAAACTCTTGAAGTTTTTCTAAAGACTTTATAGTTTCATCTGGACTATCTACTGATCCCAAAAGGAATGTTTCAACACCAAAAACATGATACGCAAGAGTCCAAGGTCCCATAGTTTTTCCAATTATAGGAACATCGTTTCCAAATTCTTTTTTTAAAATTCTTATTGAATCTAGTATCACCTTAACATCTGGATGATCTAAAAAATCTGATGGAACTTTAATATCACTTGATGTTTTCCATATTGGATTAGTCATTCTAACAGTAGGCCAATTATCTTTCTGCTCCCATTGCATTTCACATCCAATAGCACTAGATTCTTGAATTATTGAAAAGTATGGCGCGATAGCATCAAAATCAAATTCTGTAATTTCTGTAGCTGCAAGTCTGGCGTTTAATTCTGCCGACCTACAAGCATCAGGGAAAGGAGCATCAACTAAATCCATCATTTCTACAGTAGCAACAGATGTAGGGTTAGCTACTGGAGGCCTATCTACTTCTGATCTATTTAGAGCTGCTAGAACTCTTTCCTTTTTTGTCATTTGTTTCATAATATTTTCTCCCTATTATTGCGAAAACCCTAAACTTTGTGTTGTCATTTGTCCAGCTTGATCAGATGCTTCTAACATTTGTTCAACTGCGCTTACATTTCTTGCGAAGGGAAGCAAAACTCTAACGTATTCTTCATGATCTTTTTTATCAGGGAAGTAAAATGAATCAACATCATTTCTTATACATTCACCATATTTCATAAAACCTCCAACAACTGCCCTAATTCTGAGTCCTGGTTTTTCATGATCTCCTTCAGAAGTCACAGTATAGAGATACTTGTCTGATTCCTGAGATCCTTTGATTAAAAAAGTCAATTTTGTTTTATTATCTTTTGCTGTAATTATGCCTTTTTCAGGTTCTTTATCAGGAGACATTTCCACACATTGACTAAACAAAAATTTCAGTGGCCTTTCAATAAGAGCTCCTTTTGGAATTGACATCTTATAGTCTTCTTCTAAATTATTTAACCCACCAAATTCAACCATTTTATCTCTTATAATGTTTAGCCTTTTTTCAATTCCTTCTTTTTTACTGTAAGACCAAACAGTTAAGATATCATTTTTTATAAATAAACCTACACTTATATTATGAAAATTTGGATCCATTGAAACAAGTTCAAGGCATTTTCCAAATTTAATTTTAACTTCAGATACTTTCATTGTGACTCCTTATTATTTTTGAAAACTCATTAATATGCTTCTCGTTTGTACCACAACATCCACCTAATATATTTATGTTCAAATCTATTAATTTTTTATATTCTTTCACCATATCTTCAGGAGATTCTGGGTAAATTATATCGTTTTTCTTAATTATTGGAATACCTGCATTAGCTTGTACTAAAATAGGATTATCTGTTTCAGCTCGAATTTCTGTAGAAATTTCAACCATTTTTTCTGAACCGTTACCACAGTTTGTCCCTACAATATCTGCTCCTGAATTAAAAAACATTTCAACACTTTGAGATGGAGTAAGTCCAAACATAGTAAAATAACCTTTTGGCCCTTTATCATATACAAATGAGACTATATTTAAAATATTAAAGTTTTCCTTTGCAACTTTTAATGCAAGCAATGTTTCTTCTGTTGCTATTTGAGTTTCTATTACAAATCCATCAACCCCACCTTCATACAATCCTTTCATTTGATTAAAAAGGCAATCATACATTTCTTTTTCAGAAACATTCCCTAATGGTTCTAAAAATTCTCCAGTAGGACCAATAGATCCAAATACATATTTTTCTTGATATTCTGATGCTGCACTTTTGGCAATCTCAGTGGCTAATTTATTTATTTCAAATACTTTTTGTTCCAATCCATAATGTTTTAGCCTATAGTAATTACCTCCGAATGTATTAGTAAGAACAATATCACTTCCGTTTGAAAAGTAGTTATGAGCCATTTTAGAAATAACTTCTGGGGATTCAATATTCATAAGTTCAGGGCATCCTCCTGGTTCAAGACCATTATTCTGTAAAAAAGTACCGGTGGCGCCATCAAGTAAAAATATTTTACCTTTTTTTATGTCATCAAGAATTTTTTTTGAGCTACTTTTTAAGTTTTGAACCATGAGTCTATCGAACCAGGTAATCCTGATCTTTTTCCTTCGTCGTGTAAAGATTTGATTTTATTAATAAATGATTTAGGAATATTATCATCAAATTCTTTAATAATTTCCTCAGGGTCCTGGTTTGTTTCTAACTCTGGGCCCCAATCCCAAGCATCTAGATATGCTCCACTTTCAATTGATCCATCATGCATAGCAATAGCATCTATTGCTGTTTGAAAAAACAGACTAAGTGGATATGAGCCTTCATTTCCTTCATTATCTTTAAATTTTAGTTGTGTAGGAATTTCTTTCCAGTATAAAATTTTATATGCTGACATGAAATAATGTTTTTTATAGATGATAAGAACATTATAATAGAATTTTCACTGGAGTTTTTTTATAATGTCCAAAATAGTAATAGTTGATGACGAACCTCAGGTAGTTTCATATGATCCTTCATTATTTAATGATTTGAAAAATGAAAATGAAATAGAAGTTTTCAGATCATTACCATCTGATTCTAGAGAAATTCTATCAAGATTAAATGATGCTCACACAGCTGTCATAACTAAAGCAACTACAAAAATAAATAATAATATAATTGAGAGCTTACCAAGCTTAAAACATATAGCTGTTTTTGGAATAGCTTTAGATCATATAGATGTAGATTCTGCAAAAAGAAACAATATTATTGTTTCAAACATTCCTGATATATTAACAAATTCTGTTGCTGAACACTCAATCGGTTTAATGATTTCATTATTAAAGAAAATTCCTGAGTTAGATAGAAGAGTAAGAAATAACGAATGGCCATCAATTGAAGTTGATCTTTTTGAAGGGAAAACTTTAGGTATAGTTGGTGCAGGAGCAATTGGAGAAAAAGTTGCCAAAATTGGCTCCAATTTAGGCATGAATATCATTGTTACTCCTGTAATCCGAATGGATAACGTAAGGACATTAAGTTTTCAAGAATTTGGAAAAGTTTCTGAATTAGATTATCTTTTAGAAAACTCTGACGTAATAACTCTTCATACTAGAATTGTAGAAGAAACTGAATATTTAATAAGTTCAAATGAATTTTCAAGGATGAAGTCAAATGCTTTCATAATTAATACAGCTAGAGGAAAGTTGATAAATGAAAAGGCCTTATATGATTCATTAGTTAGTGGAAAAATTGCAGGAGCTGCATTAGATGTATTTGAAAATGAGCCACTATCAAAAAATAATCAATTGAAAAGCTTACACAATGTTATACTTACCCCACATAACGCTGCAAATTCACACGAGATAATTAAGGAAAGTATAAAAAAATTAATTAAAAATATAAACACAAATTTAGATTGAGGTTAGATATGAATAAGATAGGATTTATAGGATTAGGAAACATGGGTCAAGGTATGGCAAATAATCTACTTGAAAAAGGAGCTGATCTTACTGTTTACACAAGAAGTAGAGAAAAAATAATTGCTATGGAGAAAGTTGGGGCAAAAGGAGCTTCTTCTATTCAAGAACTTGCAGAGAAATGCGACATAATTTTGACATGCCTACCTGATACTGAAACATCAATTGAAATAATAACAGGAAAAGAAGGAATCTTGTCTAATACTAATGATAAAAAAATCATTATAGACCACTCTACCGTAGACCTCTCAACATCTAAAAAATGTTTTGAATATTCAAAAGAAAAAGGTTCTGATTTTCTTGACGCTCCTATATCAGGAGGACCAGTTGGTGCAAATGATGGAACATTATCTATTATGGTTGGAGGAAATAAAGAAGCATATAATGCTGCCTTAAATTATTTCAAAATGATGGGGACGACAATTAAACATATGGGTGATAGCGGATCAGGAACATCTATGAAATTAATTAATCAACTACTAACTGCTGTACACACAACTGCAGCAGCAGAAGCCCTTGCATTAACAAATGCCACAAATGTTGACATAGACTCTGCAATGGAAATATTACAGGTTAGCTTTGGTTATTCAAGAATGTTAGAAAGATGTGCTCCTATAATAAGGGACAGGAAATTTAAAGGTTCTCCTGTACCAGCAAGAAACTTACATAAAGATATTTCTATAATAGATCAATTAGGAAAAGATTTATCAGTAAATTTACCATTAACAAAAACTTCAAAAAAATTATATGATGAACTAAAAAAAGATGGAAAAGAAATGGATGATATGGCTGGAATAATTCAAATAATTGAGAAGCAAAATTAGGAGAAAATATATGAAAACTTATAAAATAGCCGTAATTCCAGGAGATGGAATTGGTGTAGAAGTAGTTAATAGTTCTATTGAAGTTCTAAAGGCTTTAGAAAAAAACAAAGATTACAAGCTTGATTTTCATGAATTTGACTGGAGCTCAGAATATTATTTTAAAAATGGGATTATGATGCCTAAAGATGGGATTGAACAATTAGAATCTTTTGATGCCATTTTCTTAGGAGCCGTAGGACACCCGGATATTCAAGATCATATAACTCTAAATGGATTACTTCTTCCAATCCGAAGAGCATTCGATCAATTTGCATGTGTAAGACCATCTGTATTATATCCAGGAGTTAATACTCCTCTAAAAGACTTAAAGCCATATGATATAGATCTTGTCGTGGTAAGAGAAAACACTGAAGGAGAATATGCTAATGTTGGAGGATTTCAATATCAAGGATTCCCTGATGAAGTTGCTGTTCAAAGTGCAGTGTTTACAAGAAAAGGTTGTGAAAGAGTTATAAGATTTGCATTTGAGTTAGCAATAGAAAGAAACAAAAAGAAGCATCTAACTTCAATAACTAAATCCAACGCTCAAGGATATTCAATGGTTCTATGGGATAGAACATTTGAGGAAGTAAAAAAAGATTACCCTCAGGTTACAACAGATTCATTATTAATTGATGCTGCATGTATGGACTTCATAAGAAAGCCACAAAACTTTGACGTAGTAGTAGCAAGTAATCTTTTTGGAGATATTCTAACAGATATAGGAGCAATTATTACAGGATCTATGGGATTAGCTTCTAGTGGAAATATTGATCCAACAAAAACGAGTCCATCAATGTTTGAACCAACTCATGGTTCAGCACCAGATATTGCAGGTAAAGGTATAGCAAACCCTATGGCTCAAATACTAACAGCTGGAATAATGATGAAACATCTTGGAGAAAATGAAAGTGCAGAAATTATAGAAAATTCTGTAAAAAATGTTTTAGAATTAGGCGAATCAATATCTCCTGACTTAGGAGGGAACTCTAGTACATCAGAAGTAACAAGATCAATAATTTCAAATTTATGATCAAAGGTATAATTTTTGATTTAGACGATACATTAACCGTTCATGATGATCTATATGATTTTAATTATTTAAGAACAATAAAAACATTTTTTCCCGATTTTAATATGAAAAATACTGAAGTCTTGAAAATAATGATAGAGACAATAGATTCTGTTGGTTCAAAAAAATATTTCGCTGATTACTTAGATGCTAAATTTGGTGGAAGAGATATATTATGGGCTGATTGTGGAGGATTTGGTGAAATAGCTCAACATCTTAAAAATATTCATTTAGAAGCTCAAAATGAAATGTGGATAAATGTTATAAAAAATTTAGGTATTTTAAGTAAGAAAATAAATATCAAAAGTATTATTGATAAATATAAATTTTTCATGTGGGAGGGAATAAAATCATTTGATGACGTAATCCCTACACTTACGAAATTAAAAAGATATAAACTAGGAATCCTGACAAATGGAATGCAATTGCACCAAAGGAAAAAAATAAGTATTTCCGGTTTAATGGATTTTTTTTCAACCCCAAACTCAGAAATTGTAACTTCTTCAGAGTGCTTACAAGGAAAGCCTTTCAGCAAGCCATATAAATACATTTGTGAAAAACTATCCTTAGACTTAAATGAAATAATTATGGTTGGAGACACATTAGATGGAGATATCTTGGGTGCACAAAAACTGAATATTAAAAACGTTCTTATTAATAGAAAAAATAATTTACAAGAACAATCAATTAAACCAGATCATATTATTAATTCACTAAAGGACCTTACCACTATTATTGAAAAATTATGAACATTAACTTAATTACAGATGAATCTGATAATAAATTATTTTTAGAAGAGATAAATAAAAGTAAAGTTATATCTGTTGATACAGAATTTATTAGAGAAAAAACCTACTATCCTGTCCTTAGTTTAATTCAATTAGCTGTAAATAATAAAGTATTCATATTTGATTGTCTTGGAAACAATAAGAACTTGAAAGAATTAAGTAATATTTTCAAAAATAATAAATATATAAAAATATTTCATGATGCAGAACAAGATATAGAAATCATTAATGATTTTTTTTCTTTAGAACTAAAAAATTTCTTCGATACTCAATTAGCAAATGCATTTATTGATCTAGAACATCATATAAGTTATAAAAACCTAGTTAAGAAATATTTAAATATTGATTTAGATAAAGAATTACAAACTTCAAATTGGATAAGAAGGCCACTTAGTAAACTTCAAATTAATTATGCTGCTAACGATGTTTTATATTTAGAAAAAATATACTACAAAATATCCCAATTGCTGATTCTTGATAAAAAAGAAAATTGGTACAAGGAAGAATTAGAAAAAATAGTAAAAGATAACAAGTTCAAAAAAGAGCCAAAAAATGCATGGGAAAAAATAAAGTTAAGTGACTTCTCAGGAATAAATCAAAAACTTTTCATTCTATTATCTAAATATAGAGAAGAAATATGTAGAAAAAGAAATATACCTAAGACTTGGTATCTAAGTGATAAAAATATCATTAGGTTGTCGTCAAAAAAATATACAAATATAAACGAATTAAAAAAAGAAAACTTATCTTCAAATAGATTTTTTAATTCTAATGATTACTTGGATATTTTTGATAAATTTGATTTCTCAAAAAATGTATTTGAAAAAGTTAAATCAAAAAGAACAAATGTAAAAAAATATCAAAAAATATTACAAGATTTATCAATTGAACTTAATATTTCGCAACAACTCGTGGCTACTAAAAAAGATTTAGAAAAATATTTCGGATCAAATAAAATCAAAATAAATGGATGGAGGAAGAAAATATTTGAAGTGATAAAAGCCAAGACAAACGAAGAGTCTTTATCGTAATATATAGATAATTAATACTAAAATTTATGAAAAAACCTAAAACAGCAGATGAACTAAGAGATAGATTTTTGAGTTTTTTTGAATCAAAAAACCATCTTGTTTTACCTTCTTCATCATTAATTCCAAGTGGTGATCCTACTCTTTTATTAACTAACTCTGGCATGGCCCAATTCAAAGCATATTTTTCTGGTGAAAAAGAGCCTCCCAATAAGCGTATAACAACATCACAAAAGTGCTTCAGAACTACTGATATTGAAGAAGTGGGAGATGATACTCATTTAACTTTGTTTGAAATGCTCGGAAATTTTAGTTTTGGTGATTATTTCAAAAAAGAAGCTTGTGAATGGGCTTTGGAATTCATGACAGAAGTTCTTGGATTTGATAAAAAGAGACTCTTTTTTACAGTATATAAAGACGATGATGAAACCAAAGAAATCTGGATGGATCTAGGAATTGAAAAAAAGTTTATTTATAAATTTGGTGATGAAGATAACTGGTGGGGGCCAGCGGGAGAAGAAGGTCCATGTGGCCCATGTTCTGAACTTCATTATTACCAAGGAGATATAAATAAAATGGATTTTGATAATCCAAGCTGGGGACCTAATATCCATGAAGATTTTATAGAACTATATAACTTGGTTTTTACACAATTTTATAGAGACTTAGATGGTAACGATAAACCGCTTCCTTTCAACAACATTGACACAGGCATGGGCTTAGAAAGAACTGTTTCTGTTTTAAATAATAAAGAATCTGCATATGATACAGACATATTTAAAGAGCACTTAGTAATGCTAGATAAAAAAGTGCCAAAAAGTGATAAGGAAACACAAAAAAATAAAAGGATTATTGCTGAGCATGGAAGATCTGCATCTTTTCTTATAGCTGACGGAGTTCTACCTGAAAACACAGGAAGAGGCTATGTACTCAGAAGGCTAATTAGAAGAGCTATGGTCACTGCAAAAAAATTAGACCTTAGTTTCCCTGTCCTATCTCCTGTAGCAAATATAACTACTAAAAAACTTAGTCATGTATATCCTGAACTTTCTGAAAAATTAGACTTTATAGTATCAGTTTTAGATAAAGAAGAAGAGAATTTCAATAAAACTCTTAGCTTTGGAACTCAAGTATTGACACACTTAATTAAAAAGAGAGGTATTGAAATATTAAGTAATGAATCTTACAAAGAACCGATCGAAGTAGCTAATGATATTTACTCAAAACAAGAATTAGATAACAGCAAAAAACTATTATCAGGAATGGAAGCATTTATTCTTTATGACACATATGGATTCCCAATAGAAATAACTACAGAAATATGTCAGGAAAACGGCTTAAATGTAGATAAAAATTCATTTTTAAAAATAATGGAAGAACAAAAAACTTCATCAAAAAATTCAAAAGATAAATCCTCTAAAAATCTTTCTCAAAAATTGTACTCATCATTAGAATTGAAACCTACAGAGTTTACAGGATATGAATCATTAGAATCAAACAGTTTAGTAATGGCAGTAATTAAAGATAATAAATCTGTAAAAAAAGTAAATGAGGGCGATGAAGTAGATTTAATTTTGGACAAAACTCCTTTTTATGCCGAAAGAGGTGGTCAAATGGGAGACACTGGAATCATTAGCTTCAAGGAAGGTGAAATTGAAGTCTTAGATACTATAACTCCATACGGGAATATATACGTCCACAAGGGAAGAATAAAAAAAGGAAATATAAATGTAGGTACAAACGTCAATCCAGTAGTTGATTTTTATAGAAGAGAAAATCTACGGAGAAATCATACAGCAACTCATCTCGTACATGCTGCTTTAAGAGAAATAATAGGAAGTCATGTTAGGCAATCAGGATCACTAGTACATCCTGATTACTTAAGATTTGACTTTACGAGCTTAGAAGGATTATCAGATGAAGTTATAAAAGAAGTTGAAAACAGAGTTAATCTTTCTATTAGAAAAAATTTAGAAGTCCAGGTTCACTATACTACCTATAATAAAGCTATTGATGAAGGCGCTTTAGCTTTTTTTGATGAAAAATATGACCATGAAGTTAGAACAATAAAAATTGATGCTCCATGGAGCTATGAGTTATGTGGTGGAACACATATGGATAGCACAGGTGGAATAGGTTTATTTAAGATCATTTCTGAGAATGGGATAGGATCAGGCAATAGACGTCTTTTTGCTACAACGGGTATTGGCACCGAAGACTTAGTTTATGAAAAAATAAATACTATAAATTCAATTTCAAAAAAACTAAATTCAAATGTTGAAAATGTTTATGATAAATTTATTTCTTTACTGGATCAAAATAAAGAACAACAAAAAACTATTGAAAATTTACAGCAACAGCTAACTGATTTATCTATGGGGAATTCAAAATCAGAAACAAGTGAATTTATCTTAAAAAACACAAAATTCTCATGTACTAAAGCCATAGCAACTAACATTGGTTCATTACGTAAGGCCGGAGATTCACAAAGAACAAAGCTTGAAAGTGGAATAGCTATTGTAGGATCAGTTGTTGAAGAAAAGGGAGTCATAGTAATAATGGCAACTGATGATACAGAATTTCAAGCAAACGAAGTTGCCAAAATAATTGCTAAAGAAGTTAATGGTGGTGGTGGTGGGAATAAATTTTCAGCACAAGTAGGGATTAAAGATATTAAAGATTATGAAAGATTTTTCAGTAACTCTAAAAATATACTTGAAAACAACCTAATCAAATGACTATATTAGGCTTAGATATAGGAGAAAAAAGAACGGGTGTTGCAATTTCTAACGAGATTTCTTTATTATGCACACCATTAGAATATATAAGCTCCAACGATAATTTTCTTGAAAAAATTTCAAATATTATTCAGGAAAAAAAAGTAGAGAAAATAATCATAGGTCTTCCAAAGTTATTAAGCGGTAAAGAAGGAGAAAGAGCTAAATTCTCAAGATCAATTTCTAACTTAATCAAATCAAACCATAAAGCAATCAAAGTAATTTTGTGGGATGAAAGATTAACTACCAAACAAGCAGAAAAATACTTATTAGAAACAATGACTAATAAAAAAAAGATAAAAGAAAAAATTGATTCTGCTTCAGCCGTTCTTATTTTAGAAAATTATTTAGCAGCAAAAGGTAGATCATGAAACAAATTGGCATACTAGGTTTTCCATTAGGACATACTTTATCACCAAAAATTCATGAAGCTGGATTTAAAGAACTGAATTTAGATATAAAGTTTGAGGTATGGGAGGTAAAACCAGAAAACTTAAATGAAAAAGTCAAATTACTAAAAACTGATGAGGTACTAGGTTTTTGTGTGACTCTGCCTCATAAATATTCAATAATTAGTCTAATAGACGAACTTGATGAATCTGCAAAAGAAATGAATGCTGTAAATTGGGTAGTAAATTCTAATGGAAGGTTGAAGGGCTACAACACTGATTGGATTGGTTTCAAAGAAAGCCTAATTTATTATGGAAAACAAATTGCTGATCAAGAATGTCTAATACTAGGAGCAGGAGGTTCAGCTAAGGCAATTTGTATGGCTTTAATAAAGGAGAATGCTAAAAAAATATACATTCATAATCGTACTGAAAAAAATGTTATAAATTTTATAAATAATTTCAAACAAATCAATAAAGATATTCAAATAATCAATTCAGATAAATTAAATAATAAAGATTTTATAAGCACTTTGGATTTAATAATTAATACAACTTCAGTTGGAATGCAAGGTGGTCCAGATCCAAACAATTCTCCTATAAATACTGATAATATAAATAAAAGAGCCTTATGTTATGACTTAGTTTATTCACCTGAAATAACGCCTTTCATAGAACAAGCTAAAAATAACAAAGTTGAAGCTATTGGTGGTTTGACAATGCTTGTTTTCCAAGCAATAAAAGGCTTTGAACTTGTAACAGGAGAAAAAGCTCCTGTAATAAAAATGTTAGAAGCGGTTGGAATAACCAAAGATGAGGATTAGAAATGGGAAAATTTAGATTCTTAACAGCAGGAGAATCGCATGGTAAAGGACTAAGCGTAATTATTGAAGGAATGCCTTCAAATTTATCTATTGATGAAGATTATATTGAAAAAGATATGTCAAGAAGGCAAAAAGGATATGGATCTGGCGGCAGGATGAAAATTGAAAAAGATAGAGCTGAGATTAAAACTGGAGTAAGACATGGAAAAACTCTAGGTTCTCCCATTTCGCTGTGGATAGAAAATAAGGATTGGGTAAATTGGACAACTCCTATGTCAATAACTCCAGTAGATTCAAACGAAGACATTAAACTTCAAACAAAAATTGTACCAGGTCACGCTGACTTCCCAGGAACCTTAAAATTTAACCATAAAGATGTAAGAAATGTACTTGAAAGAGCAAGTGCTAGAGAGACTGCAGCTAGAGTAGCTGCAGCTTCAATATGTAAGAAATTTTTATCAGAATTAGGAGTTGAAATAAAATCTAGAGTTAAATCTGTAGGTTGGGAAAAATCTGAATTAAACAATTTAGAAAATATTGATTGGAATTATGTTGAAAATTCTGAAGTAAGAGCATCAAATAGTGAAGAAGATATCAGATTTAAACAAGTTATAGATCAAGTAAAAAAAGAAAGAACAACTATTGGTGGTGTTTTTCAAGTAATCGCATACAATGTTCCACTTGGTCTAGGAAGCCACACTCATTGGGATAACAAATTAGATGGGAAAATTGCACAAGCAATGATATCTATAAACGCTGTAAAAGGAGTTGAAATAGGAGACGGTTTTGAAAACACAAAAAAATTAGGTAAAGAAGTACAAGATGTAATAGAACCTAATAAATCTGATCCAAGAAATTTTTCTCAAATATCTAACCATTCTGGAGGTATAGAAGGCGGTATGTCTAATGGAAATAATATAGTCGTAAACGTAGCTATAAAACCTATAGCAACGATGACTAGTCCTTTACCTTCAGTCGATATAATTACTGGGGAAGTAGTAGAAGCTGCTTATAATAGATCTGATATATGCCAAGTTAGCAGAGCATGCCCTGTTGGAGAAGCCATGTTGGCCCTAGCACTAACTGAAGTAGTTTTGGAAAAATTTGGAGGGGATAGTTTGCAGGAAATAAAGAGAAACTTTATTTCTTATATAAAAAGCTTCAAAGAATATGGAAAATAAAGAAAATAAATCAAGTTTATTTTTAATAGGATTTTCTGGGTCAGGAAAAAGTTCAGTAGGGAAAAAATTAGCTAAGGCCCTAAACTGCACATTTATTGATACAGATAGAATCATAGAGGACAAAGAGGGTAAAACTATTGATGAAATCATTACTCAAAATGGAGAAAATGAGTTTAGAAAAATTGAAAGCAATGTTTTATCTGAAATAGATTTTTCTAACAAAAATATAGTTGCAACAGGAGGTGGGGTTCCAACTATTGATAAAAATCTTAGAATCATGAAAAATAAAGGTGAAATCATATGGTTAGAAGTATCAGTAGATTCTATCTTTGAAAGACTTTTTAAATCAAATGAAATCAGGCCTCTTTTAGGTTCAAATGTAAAAAGGGAAAATATTATAAATTTATTTAATAGCAGATTAAACGTCTATAATATAGCTGACACAAAAATTGATACTAATGAAAAAGATATAAATCAAATAGTTAAAGAAATAACAAAAATTTATGGATAATAAATACTTAGCAGCAACTATAAATACTTCCCAAGGTGACTACAGAGTAATTGTCGGAAAATCAATACTTGGAGAATTAGGGAAAGAGTTATACAAAGCTAATCTAAACAACAAAAAATGCTTTTTGATCGCTGATAAATCTATGTTTCCAAAACAAACAAAAAATTTACACGAATCATTAGAATCACAAGGATTTATTACAAATTCTTTGTCAATGGAATTTTCTGAAGAAATAAAAACTCATGCGACTGTTTCAAAAATATATAATTGGTTAGCTGACATGAAAGCGGAAAGAAAAGATTTCATAATATCAATGGGAGGAGGAGTAGCAGGAGATATTATAGGATTTGCAGCATCAACTTACTTAAGAGGGATTCCATTTATACAAATACCAACAACACTTGCGTCTATGACTGATGCAGCAATAGGTGGAAAAGTTGCATATAATCTTCCAGAAGGAAAAAATCTTGTTGGTTCTTTCTATCAACCAAAACTTGTTTTTGAAGATTTAGACTTTTTACATAGTCTTCCTGAGAGAGAAAAAACAAGTGGGTGGGCTGAGGCCATTAAACATTCTCTTATTCAAAATATTGATCTTTTCAAAGAGTTTGAAGAAAATCATGAAAGAATTTATAAATTAGATAACGATTATTCTGCTGAGATATTAAAAAAATCTGTTGCAATAAAAGCAAAAATAGTTTCTGAAGATGAGTTTGAAAGAGGAGATGAAAGAATCAAACTAAATTATGGTCACACTGTTGGTCATGCTATTGAAAAAATAAGTAATTATAATCAATATCTTCATGGAGAAGCTGTAAGTATAGGAATGATGGCTGCAGCAAATATTTCAATGAGAAAAGGATTTATAACTAAAGAAATTGTAGATCGACAAGAAAAAATACTAAATAAATATAATTTGCCTGTCAAAATAAAAAATATTGAAATAAAAAAAATATTAGATGCGATTAAAATGGATAAAAAAAATTCTAATGGTAAAGTCAAATGGGTATTATTAGACTCTATAGGAAATGCAATAATATCTCAGGAAATAGATGAGAAAATTGTAATAGAATCACTCAAGGAAGTTATAATTTAACCACCTGCAACAGCAGGAACTATAGCAATTTCATCGTTTAAATCAACTTTAGTATTTAAAGAATCTAGATATCTTATATCTTCACCGTTTATATATATATTTACGAAATGCTTTAACTCATTATTTTCCATTATTTTTTCAGAAACTCCTGGAAATTTTTGATTGAGATTTTCAATAATATTAATAACTTTATCTCCGGTAATTTCTACTGAAGTTTCGTTATTAGTTAGTGTCCTTAATGGGGTAGGTATTTTTACATTAGCCATAATCTTAAATTATATTACTTGTTGATACAAAACATTTATATTATTATAACTGATAATAAACTTTTAGGCTTAGACGTATGAAATTAGATACTCAAAATTCTTCAATATCAGTATTGGGTGCTTTAAATATGGACTTAATAATGAATCTTGACAGGCCTGCAAATCCAGGAGAAACAGTAGTAGGAGACAAATTTTACACCGCTCCAGGTGGAAAAGGTGGGAATCAAGCAGTAGCTGCTGCGAGAGTATCAAAAAAGGAATCAGTTAATTTTTTTGGATTTATAGGGGATGACAATTATGGATCAGAATTAAAAAGTTATTTAGAAAATGAAAAAATCATTACTTCAAACATTCTATCTGATAGTAAACTTCATTCAGGGATTGCAATTATTTTTACAACAAATAATGGTGAGAATTATGTTAATGCTGTTTATGGTGCAAATGCAAAAAAAGACTTGATTTTAGTTGATCATTTCAAAAAAAATATAAAAAATACTAAAATATTGATCACTCAAAATGAGCTTGATGAAGAAATTACTAGAGAATGCATGAAATCAGCAAGTGAAAATAATATTCCTGTTATTTTAGACCCAGCTCCTTACAGGGAAAATCTGAAATTAGATTATTATAAAATGGCAGATTTCATAACACCAAATGAAACTGAAGCAGAATATATGACTGGTATAAAAATTAAAAACATTGATGATGCAAGAAAATCTGCTAAATTACTCATATCTAAAGGTATAAAAAATTGTATTATTACACTTGGTGAAAATGGTGCTTTATTTATGAATTTAAATGAAGAAAAATATTTTGAACCCCATAAAATCAAAGAAGTAAAGGCAAGTGTTGCTGCAGGAGATGCATTCACAGGTATATTAGGAGCATCTTTAGCTTCTGGAAATGAATTATTCACATCCATAGAAAATGCTATTGTTGGATCTGCGCTTAGTGTAACAAAATTTGGAGCCCAAGAGTCTATGCCTTTTTACGATGAAATATTAATGAATATAAATTAGACCAGAGCTTTCCCTTTTATTTGATTTAACGACGTAATATTTTTTTCATCCATCAATTTCTTTAATCCTTTATTGATGTTGTTTGCAAAAAATAACCCTTCATAAATAAAGCCTGTATATCCCTGACATAAATCTGCTCCTAATGCTAATGCATTCCATACATCTTTAGAATTAAATATCCCGCCACATGCAACTATTACTGGATCTGGACCTAAAAAGGATCTAGTTTCGGCAATCATTCTTTGAGTGTTAGAAGTCAAGATTTTTCCAGATTTTCCTCCTTTACCAACAGCTAATTTTTCATCATTTACAGGCAAACTATTTGCAACAACTAATCCATCAGCCCCTGCCATAATTGCTGTCTTTCCCAGATTTAGAAAATCTTGTTTTTCTGATTCTAGCCATGGAGGAAGTTTTACTAATATTTTATTATTTGAAATTTTTTTTATTTTTTGAATCAATTTTGATAATTCAGAAGGATTATGAAAAAGTCTTAAGCCTGCAGTATTAGGACTAGAAATATTTATTTCAAAAACTTTAGTTTTATTTTCAAGTAATTTGACGCACGAAATTATTTCATCTTCATTTATACCTGAAACAGATAAAAATATTCTTGAATCACCATTAATTTTTAAGTTCTGGTTTATATTATCAAGACCTAAGCTAGGAAATCCTAACGAATTAATTAAAGCTTTTTCTCTAGGAATATGAAAAAGCCTAGGTTTTGGATTCCCAAACCTTTCTTGAAGAGTAATTGTACCTCCAGTAACGAAACCAAAATGTAAAGAAAGTAATGGTTCTAAAATTTTGCAATTTTTATCATATCCAGCAGCCAGTCCTATAGGAGAATTCAATTCTAATCCTAAAACATCAGTTTTAATTTGGTCAGATTTATTTCTAAGAAAAAACAGATTAAAAAGCTTGTGAAAATTTAATTGAAAAAATTTTTCTGCTATTAAATGAGAGACCTCTGGGTTGATAAGTTGTAGAATTGGTAGTATTAGTGTTTTGTAAAGCATTTTTACTCCTACATTTATTTTAGTATTAATAACTTTTAAAACAAGGAAAAAAAATCATATGTCTAACTTAGAATTTAAATTTGGAAGCGAAAACAGACCAAAAGGTCATGCAATTATTTACTTCCAAGAATATGATGATATATACGCTTCTTACATAATGGATTTCCCAATTTCTGGAGATTTAACTAAATATATTCCAGAAATGTTTAAGGATCAGATACCTGATGAAGAGATGACTAAAATGATTTTTCCTCCAATTCCTGAAAAGTTTTCTGGGGATTATGAAAAGTTATTTTCTTTAGCAGAAAAAAGATCAGATGACCTCATTTATGGAGGAAGTATCAACTCAAAAGATGCAACTTCTTCAATGTCAAAACTAAATAGCCTAGCAAGTGAATATACAGATTTATGCAATCCTCAAGAATTTGATGATATTAGTGAGCTTTTAGATGAAATTCCTGCTAATAAATCTGAAATAAATAGCTCAAAATACTCAAATATGAATGAATCAGATTTATTAGCAGAGATCACTAAAATTATAGGAAAAATTAATTTTTCTAAGGATAATAACGAACTTAATGAAATAAATAATTTAAAAAAAGAAATAAAAATAATTAGCTCAATTATTCCTGAAAATAGAAAAATAGATAAGCTATTAGAATATCTTGATTTGAATAGCACTAATTCTGAAGAAATCATTTCCGCATATATAAGCAGAGCCTACAGTCTTCTAAATGAAGATTATATAAAAGTTAAAGAATTAGAAGACCTGTTACTTAAGTTAGAAAAGTAATTAATTGAAAAATAAAACGAATATATTTAAAAGTCTAGGAAATAGAAATTTTTTATATATGTGGTTAAGCCTATTTTTTTCAATGGCTGGATTTCAAATTCAAATGACAGTTAGGGGAATACTTGTTTACGATATTACATCTAATGCGCTTATAACCGGTATAGTTTCTGCAGGATTCGCTCCTTCTTTATTATTATTTTCTATGTTTGGTGGTGTACTAGGAGAAAAAGTTAATAAAAAGAGACTTATTCAATTTGCTCAAGGTGTAAATATGATTCAAAGCATGATTGTTATGGTGCTAATTTATTTTGATTTATTGCACTGGAGTCATTTACTTCTTGTTTCTGTAACACAAGGAGCAATGTTTGCAATTCAAGTTCCAGCGAGACAATCTTTAATTCCTGATTTGGTAGGTAAAAATTTGGTTACGAATGCAATAGGATTAAACGCTATGATAATGGGAATAACAACAATGATAGCTCCTGCTATAGGAGGTTATACTTATGAATTTTTTGGACCTCTAAATTCTTATATGATCGTTTCTATACTTATGATGACAGGTGTTTTTTTTGTAGGCTTTGTTCCCAATTTTCCTCCTAAATTATCAAGTAAAAAAACTTCTACATACAAAGAAATAATTAATGGTTTCATGTACTTAAAAACAAATAAATTGGTTAGGTTGATTTGGATACATGCAGTCGTTTTAGCTCTATGTACTGGGCCATTTAGAATGCTGATACCAGTATTTGCAAAAGATGTATTTCTTTCTACACCAGGTGAAGTAGGAAATCTAATGGCCGCTGGTGGTATCGGAGGAATCTTATCTTCGATATTGATTGCTTCTTTGAATTCTAAATCTAAACGAGGTTGGATACTAATTATTATTGGCATAATAACAGGTTTTGGCTTACTAATGGTTTCTACACTAAATTTCTTCATTGTAGGTATTATTGCTATGATAATTGTAGGCTTCTCAGAGACAGGTAGATGGAGCCTTGGTCAAGCTTTAATGATGGAACATGCAGGAGAAGAATATCGAGCTAGAGTTATTAGTCTTCTAATGATGTCTTGGGGACTAATGCCTATAAGTATGCTCCCCATGAGTTGGGCATTTGGGTATTTCGGAGCAGAAATCACTACTTTCTTTACTGCAATTATTACTTTATTATTTGCTATATCAAGTATTTATTGGGCAAAAAGTCTATCAAAAATATAAATGAATAAAAAAATAAATAAATTACCTAAAGAAATATCTTTATTAATTGCTGCAGGAGAAGTTATTGAAAACCCTTTATCAATTATTAAGGAACTAGTTGAAAATTCTATTGATGCTAACTCAAAAAAAATAATTATTGAAATTATTGATGGTGGTAAAGAATATATTTCTATAACAGATGATGGAGATGGTATTTTTCCTGATGAAATAGAAATAGCATTTGAAAGACATGCAACTTCAAAAATAAAAAGTAAAAAAGAGATTTATTCTATAGATACTTTAGGATTTAGAGGAGAAGCTTTATCTTCTATTGCTTCTGTATCAAATATAGTTTGCACATCAAGAGTAAGATCTAATGATTATGCTCAAGAAATTCAAATTAGTCATGGGGAAATAATAAAAAATAAAAAAACTTCTTCAAATTATGGAACAAAAATTATAATTGAAGATATTTTTATGAATACACCTGCAAGATTAAAATTTTTATCATCTAGTAGATCAGAATCCTCAAAAATACATAATTTCATTAATGGAATTTCTCAATCTTATCCTTCGATTTCATTCGAACTTATCATTGATAAAAAAAATAAGATCAAAACAAATGGAGATGATGATTTATTTTTCTTGATTTCAAACTTCTACAAAATTTCAAAGAATGATGTAATCGAAATTAATGCTCAAAGAGAAAACCTCGAAATAAGAGGATTAATATCAAAACCTCAAAAAAATTTTGGGAATCGGTCTAGGATGAATATTTTTGTAAATAATAGGCTTATAAATAACTCTAAAATTTTATTTACCATAGAAAATGCTTATAGACCTTTTATTCAACATAAAAAATTCCCCATAATATCAATAAATATTTTGATACCATACGATTTAGTTGACGTAAACATTCACCCTCAAAAACATGAAGTTAAATTTTCTGATGAAAATGAAATACTTTCTTTTATTTATAATTCAATTTCAAAATTGTTAAATCAAGAAATCCCTGCAAATACTTTAAGTTTTTCTAATAATAATAATGAAATATCAATGTACGAAAATAATAAATTTTTACAAGAAAATTTATTTGACAATGAAAAATATCCATTAAAAGATAGTCTTCCCATATTAAGATTTATTGGGCAAATAAGAAATACATTTTTGATATGTGAGGGTCCTGATGGAATTTATATTATTGATCAACATGCAGCTCATGAAAGAATTCTGTTTGAAAAATATAGAGAAGAAAAATTCTCTAACGAATTTCAAATTTTAAATCTAAAAAAATATATTGATTTAGGAACTATAATGAACTCTAAAATTATTGAAAATTTAGATAAATTTAAGGAATTAGGATGGGATTTGGAAGAATCTGCAACTGGCCAAATAATCGTAAGAAATGTTCCTTTTATTGGAATTTATAAAACAAAATCATCTGATATTAGTTTTTTATTAGATTTAATTTCTAAGGATATTGAAAAAAACAACACAGATACTTCAAAAGATATAATTTCAAAAAGACTAGCTTGTCATAGTGCCGTTAGATCAGGGGACTCATTAACAAACGAAGAATGTAATAAGCTAATAAATGATTTAGAAAAAACAGAAAGCCCTTGGGATCCTCACGGAAGGCCTGCAGTAATAAAATTAGATTATGAAGATATTACAAATCAGTTTGGAAGATAGTATAATAAGAATGAATCTAATAATTTTTTGATTCAAAAAATATGCTAAATTATTTTCAGTTATTATCGTCCATATTAGATAACCAGCCTAATCGTTTATTAATTTCTCCCTCAGAGAATAAGATAGTAGCTTCATTTGGTAAATCTACAAGTATAAAACTTGAAGATTTCACTAATTACAATAATTTTAAATCTGAAGTTTTAAAAACTTTAAAAGAAAAAAAAATAGGATTTGCTAGTGTTTCTTTTGATATTTCTAGTAGTTCAAAAGAATCAATTTGGAAAGAATATCCAAGCGCTGAATTTTTATTCCCATCTTATTCCATAATTTTTGAAAACAACAAAATCAAAGAATTTGGTTCTGATAAACATTTATATAAAAAAATATTAGATAGCTCTCCCGAATCTAACTACAATAAAAAAAGATTTATAAATAAAAAACAAAACGAAAACACAAGATGGATCAATCTAGTTGAAAAAGCCAAAAAAGATATTTCTAAAAGTAAATTAGAAAAAATTGTTGTTGGAGAATCAAAGAAATATTCAAATATAAAAATAAATATAAAACAAACATTGCTAAATATGACCAATGAATATCCTGATTGTGTCACATTTCTTTATCAAAATAAAGATGATTATTTCTTTGGATCTACACCTGAAAAAGTTTTTGAATATAAGGACAAAAAAATAACTACAGACGCTCTTGCAGGCTCGATTCCAAATTATGGACAAAACAAAAAAGAAATAGAAAAAAACTTTAATAACACAACTCTAGTTGAAGAACATAAAATTGTAGTTGAATTTTTAGAAGAACAATTAGAAAAACTTTCAAACAATAAAATAAGCAAATCAAAAACAAAAATCAAATCTTTGAGTAATATTAATCATCTTTTATTAGAACTAGAAACTATTATTGAAAATAATAACTTCTTTGAATTTATCAATCTACTGCATCCATCTCCAGCACTAGCTGGATACCCTGTTAATGAAGCCAAAGAATGGATAAAAAACAATGAGCCTTTTAATAGAGGGTTGTATACAGGTTCAATAGGTTATGTAGAAAATGATTCTTCATATTTTTTTGCAGGATTAAGATGTGCTAAGTATAGTAATAAATATAATGAAATAATTTCTTTTGCAGGAAACGGAATCATAGAAAATTCAAAAATAAAATATGAAATAGACGAACTAAATTCAAAATTTGATGCAATAAACAAATCTATTTTAGAAGATTAAATGCTTACTCATAATAAACAAATAAATATTTTTATAGAACAATTAGTGAAATATTCAATAAAGGATATTGTCATTAGTCCTGGTTCAAGATCAACACCATTAGTAAATAATTTTCTAAAATATAAAAAGTTATTTAACTTACATTTAGTCCTTGATGAAAGATCAGCTGCGTTTTTTGCTCTAGGAAAATCTAAAATCTCAAAAAAACCTAGTGTTCTAATTTGTACATCAGGTACAGCTACTTTAAATTACAGCCCAGCTATAGCTGAATCATTTTATTCGCAGGTACCACTAATTATAATTACATCAGACAGACCTATGAATTATAGAGAAACTGGATCAAATCAGACCTTAGATCAAAACAATATTTACAAAAACAACATTAACTGGTTTTTTGATATCCCTATAACAAATAAGACTGATTTCATTTCAAATATTGCTTACAAGGCAATTTATCAATCACAAAATTCTCCTCAAGGGCCTGTACACATTAATTGGCAATTTGAAGAACCTTTTACTTCTGAAAAAGAAGAGTACAAAGAAATAAAGCCAAATATAATTAATAATATTTCCTCTGATAAGGAATTAATTTTAGATTCAGATAAACTTAATCATTTCTTAAAAATGATTAAAAATAAAAATGGGTTAATTCTAGTTGGTTCTCATAAATTTCAAAACAGTAACATTCTAAAATTATCAAGACTGATTAATTGGCCTATCATAGCAGATCCATTATCAAATTTAAGAGACATAGAAAATTATGAAAAAAATACTATTATTGATACTGGAGACATTATATTTCGAAGTGAACATCAAGACTTAATACCAGAAACGGTAATTCATATAGGTTCATTGCCTGTTTCGAAGTTTATTTCAAAAAAATTGGAGAAAGCCAAAAATCATATTTTCATAGAACCTTCTTATAGGATATCTCATGGTTTTTTTAAATTAGATTTACAATTTCACAACTTAGATTCTTTAGTACTTGCATTAGATAATCATACAGAAATTGAAGAACAAAAAGATAATAAGTGGAAAAAATATTTTGAAAATATAAATTATAAAGCAAGAAAAAGTTTAGAAAAAAACTTCTTAAATATCAAAGAAGTAAATTATAAAAATATAATTCTTAGTAATATACCAAAGAATTCTTTTTATATTTCTGGCAATTCTTTACCTATTCGAATTTTAGACATTATCCTTACTAAAAGTGATGAGATTAAATTTATAGGGAATAGGGGTTTATCAGGAATAGATGGAAATATTTCGATTGCATCAGGAGTAAGCGCCATGACTGAAAATAACGTTTTCCTTGATTTAGGAGATTTAGCATTTATACATGATATTGGAGGTCTCATTACTGCAAAACGAAATGCAAAAAAATTGACTATCTTTATCAATAACAATGGTGGGGGGCAAATTTTCAATTTACTCCCTCAATCTAAAGATTTAAGTGAAATTTACGAAGACTGGTTTATTACTCCTCATCAAAACTTAAATATTAGAGAATTAAGCAGAAGTTTAGGTTGTGATTATTTCAATCCTAAAAACAAAGAAGAGCTTAAAGATGTAATTTGTAATAAGCTTGGAAACAATGTGAAAATTGTTGAGATGAATTTCATTAAAACTGACTACTTAAAATATAATTCAGATCTTCAAAAAGTTATAGATGAAATAAGTTAGATGAGCAATTTATTTTACAAGGTAGAAGGAAATGGTTTGCCTTTATTATTAATTCATGGATTTACAGGCAGTAATAAATCTTTTGATATTGTTTCTAAATATATGCAACAATATTTTAAGGTTGTAAGAATAGATTTGGTTGGGCATGGAAAATCTATGACGTACAACGAATCAGATTATTCTTTCGAAAATTCAATTAATTCAATAATTTCAATTATTAATAAATTAAAATTTAGAAAGGTAAATATTCTTGGATATTCACTTGGTGGAAGAATAGCTATGCACATAGCATCAACTTTTCAAAAAAAAATCAATAATCTTATTTTATGCAGCGCGTCTTATGGATTAGAGAATCCAGAAGAAAAGAAAAAAAGAATCAATTCTGATCAAAAATTAATAAGTTTACTTGAAGAAAAAGGCATTGAAGATTTTGTAAATTATTGGGAATCTATCCCTTTGTGGGAATCAGAAAATAAATTGCCATTAGAAAAAAGAACAAAACACAAAAAAATAAGATTAGAAAATAATCCTTTAGGACTAGCTATGAACCTAAAAAATCAAGGTCAAGGAAAGCAAAATAATCTTTTACCTGAACTTCAAAAAATTGATACTAAAACTTTAATTTTGTATGGATCAAATGATGAAAAATACAAAAGAATATCAAAAAAGCTTTCTAATTCAATAAGAAAATCTAAAACTATAATGGTTCCAGAATCTGGACATAATATAATATTAGAGAACCCTATTTTTGTATCTAGGGAAGTCAAGGATTTTATACTTGGAGAGACAAATGACAATTAATTGGCAAACAAAAAAAGAATATCAAGATATTTTAGTAGATTATTATGAAGGCATTACTAAGATTACAATCAATAGACCTGAAGTTAGAAATGCTTTTAGGCCAGAAACTATTGAAGAATTATCTTTGGCTTTTAAAGAAGCTGCAGAAGATGATAATACAGGAGTCGTTCTGTTTAGAGGGGCAGGAGATAAAGCATTTTGTTCTGGCGGCGATCAAAAAGTTAGAGGTCATGGAGGATATAATGATGATCAAGGTAATCCAAGCTTAGGAGTACTACCATTACAAAGATTTATTAGATATATGCCAAAGCCAGTTATCGCATTGGTAAGCGGATACGCAATTGGTGGGGGACATGTGCTTCATGTTATATGTGATCTTACTATAGCCTCAGAGAATGCTATATTTGGACAAACTGGCCCCAGAGTAGGATCATTTGACGCTGGTTTTGGGAGTTCAGAGTTAGTAAGATTAGTGGGAACAAAAAAAGCTAAAGAAATATGGTTTTTATGTGATCAATATAATGCTGAAGAAGCACTTGATATGGGATTGATCAATAAAATTGTAAAATATGATGATCTTGAAAGTGAAGGTATTAATTGGGCAAAAAAAATCCTATCAAAAAGTCCTACTGCAATTAGATTCTTAAAAAATACATTTATAGCAGAATCAGATGGTTTAGCTGGTCTACAAAATATGGCTGGAGATATAACTATGATGTATTACATGACTGAAGAAGCTAAAGAAGGAAAAAATGCTTTCGTTGAAAAACGAGATCCAGATTTCACTAAATTTCCCAAGCCTCCATTCCATGGATAAAATAAACTCTATATTAATTGGATTTAGACTAAAAACATTACCTGCAGTATTGGGACCAATTCTTATTGCAGTATCAATTAGTATAAATAATTCAGTAGAAATACTTAGAATCGCATTAGTCATTTCAATAGGAGTTTTTTTACAAGTTTTAGTTAATCTCTTAAATGACATGCAGGATTTTAATAACGGATTAGATAACCAAAATAGAGTAGGTCCATTACGAGCATCTCAAATAGGTAATCTTTCTAAGTCTGAAATGAATTGGATAACATTGGTCATATTTATTATTTGTTTATTTTTAGGATTTATTGCATTCTTAATTAGTAGTTTTTTAACGATACTTGCAGGGCTTATTTTGTTTGTATTAGCCTATTCATATACTGGTGGACCTAAACCATACGGATATAAGGGTTTAGGAGAATTAGGTGTAATAATAGTATTTGGTCCTATGACAGTTCTTGGAAGCTTATATATTTTTGATATAAACCCTACATCAAAACTTTTGCTACTATCTATAATTCCTGGAATATCAGCTAGTTTAATTATCCTGATCAATAACATAAGAGATATAGAAAACGATAAAAAAGGAGAAAAAAATACTATTGCTGTTATTTTAGGAGAAAAAAAATCAAGACTCTTATATTACTTTTTAGTAATTATTATTATGATTTTACTATCAATTAATGCCGTTACTTTTGAAAATAATTATATCTATATAACAGTGATAATGACTTATCTTATTTTTCCTCTAAGCGACCTAGGAATTAATAGATTCAAAAAGAAAAATTTATTCCCAGAAATTAACATAAAAGAATCTAAAATATCTGGTGAATTAAATTCTACTCTTATCAAGACAGTTGCAAGTCATTTTATATTATGTCTTACTATAAGTGCCGTTTTATTAATATAATGAAATTTCAAATAAATAAAAGGATTTTTTATTAGATGTACGAATATAGTAATTACAAAATCCCTATCTATAATCTTGAAAATTCAAAGACTAAATATAAGTTTCAAGATATCATTCTTATAAAATCAAAAAAGTCTCAATTCTTACTAGAAGTTTCGCCTTTAAAAGGATTTAATAATGAATCAGTAAAGCAAATCGAAGAAATCCTAATATCAAAAAAAACCTTCGATATTTCAAAATATCCTTCTTTTGAATATGCACTAAGTAATTACCAAAAAACAGATAAAAATAATATTTCTGTTAAATCATCAATTTTAATTGCAAATAATGAAGATATAATGAAAAATATTTCTAATTTTTGTAACTTGGGATTCAATACTTTTAAAATCAAAGTTTCTAAAAATGACTATCTTAAAAAAATAGAGTTACTCAAGTCAATTAATTCAAGCATTAATATTAGGATTGATTTTAATAATGAATTCTCAACTGAAGATTCTATAAATATACTAAATAATATAAATTATAATTTTGAATTTATTGAAGGAATTCTAAATATAGAATCAATCAAAAATTATCGATTATTAAAAGATTCAAAACATAATTTATGCTTAGATATAAATTCAAAAAATTTATTAGACATAGATAAAATAATTAAAGAAAAATTATTAAGTTTTATTGCAATCAAGCCTAAGATATTAGGAGATGAGAGAAACACTCAAATGCTTGCAAAAGAATGTCAAAAAAATAATATTAAGTCATATATAAGTTCAACTTTCGAAACGCAAATAGGATTTAATAAATCTATTTTTCTAGCTAAATATTTGGATGATTTATACAACGAAGAAATAATACATGGTTTTGGAACTTATAATTTTTTAGAAAAATCTTTATTGGAAGGAATTTCATTGAACAAAGGTTATATAGAATCTGAATTTAGTGAAATTGATATAAAAAATTTAAGTACATATCAAACTACAAAGTGGAAAAAAATAGTCAATTTAGAAATAATAGAAAAATTAAAAAATGCATAATAGCTGGATAGAAAACCCAAAAAATAATAAAAAATTCCTTATTACACAAAATAAAGATTATAGTTTTAAAGATTATAGTAATTTAATTCTTGAATATTATGATTTTGCAAGAGAAAACATAAAGCATAAAGAAAAGATTTGTTTTATTTCAAACAATGTAATTGAATATGCTGTTTTTTCTAATCTTATTCCAATGATAGGAGGAATATTTGTTCCTCTAAATCCCAAAAGTCCAAAGAATGAAATTGAATCAAAAATGAATTTAATTGGTTCAAAAAAAATAATTTATGACGATAGTATAGATCTAGAGAAAATCAAAGGTTTTATTTATCTAAAATCTCAAAAAAGAAAAAATTCTAACAATAACCTAAAAACTAATTGGCCTAATGAAAACGATCCTTTCTGTATATTGTTTACATCTGGTAGTTCAGGTCACCCTAAGGCTGTATCTATAACAAGAAAAAACATAGAATTCAGTTGTAAAGCTTCTCAAGAAAACTTAAACGTTACAGATAAAGATATTTGGTTGCTATGTATGCCTCCCTATCATGCCGGAGGTTTATCAATTATATATAGAAGCATCATTCTTTCTAAAATCTTTTATATTTTAGATACATTTGATGCTTATGAAGTAATGAATCTTATAAAAGAATCAAAAGTATCTATAGTTTCTCTAGTTCCAACGATGCTAAATAAAATTTTAGATATCATGGAAAAAAATAAAATATCCGCTCCTAAAGATTTTAATTTTGTTTTATGTGGAGGGGCTAAAATTCCTGAAAACTTAATTTCTAGAGCAAAAAAATCTAATATAAAAGTTTTACCAACATATGGAATGACTGAAGCTTCTTCTCAAATAGCGACTGCTAACCCTGAAGACTTAGATAGACCAAATAATTCAGTAGGTAAAATTTTAAGTGGCTTAGACATAAGATTTTCAAAAATAAAAGAAATTCAAATAAAGGGAGCAAATATTGCAAAATATTTAAATCAAAAACATAATAGCTGGTTAGAAACTGGAGATTATGGATATTTAGATAAGAACGGATATTTATTTGTTGAAGGAAGAATAGATGAGATGATAATTTCAGGGGGGGAAAATATTAATCCTCGAGAAATTGAAGAAGAAGTAAATAAGATTCCAGAAATTGCTGAGAGTTATGTTTTTGGATCAGATGATAGTTATTGGGGGCAAAAAGTAAATTTATATATTAGCTTAATTGACAATAATAAATCATTAGAGCTAGAGGAAATAAAAAAATCATTATCTCATATAGATTCATTTAAGATACCAAAGGTATTACACATTTCTAAATCTGGAATCCCTAAATTAAGTAACGGAAAAATTGATAGAAAAAAGATTGAAGAATTAATTAATGAATAATTTCATCCGAAAATATCCAACTTTTGAAAGTTATCCCATAACTTGGACTATCGTTTTATTAAATATTCTATACTTCATTATTCAAACAATTACAGGAGGGAGTACGAATACTGCAAATTTAGTTAGACTAGGAGCTAAGTTTGATTACGGAATTGCTCAAGGAGAGTATTGGAGATTATTAACAGCTACATTTTTACACATAGGTTTTATACATTTGATATTAAATCTCGCTGGATTATTTATTTTTGGGAGATTAGTTGAAAAAGAACTCTTAAGATTTAGATACATAATTGTCTACTTGTTTTGCGGAATTTCCTCTTCTATTTTTTCTTATTGGTCAGGATCTGCTTTTATAAGTATTTCTGAAGTACAAAATTGTAGTCAAGGACTCGGAGCGGTAGGAGCTGGAGCTAGTGGAGCCATTTTTGGCCTTTTGGGTTGTTATGCCGCATTCTTAATGATTAATAAAAATGCTTTAGGTCGAAATGCAAAAGAATCATTAACATCAATAGGAATCTTAGTCTTTATAAATGTTATTTACGGAGCAACGGCTACAAATATTGACCAAGTTGCACATGTATCAGGTCTAATCTGTGGATTTGCGATTGGATGGCTACTCAGTCCTGCAAAACAATTAATTGTTTTACCTGATTCTCTTAATGAATCTTCAATTTTAGTAAGCATAAATAGAAATAATATATCCAAATTATTTATTGTTAGCTTCGTGTTTTTAATTATAATAATCACAATGGCTTATTTACAAAGAACAGAATTTCTTAATGAGCTTTCAGACTTATGTAGATTGGATGTATGGTACAAGATCAAGTAGTTTTAGTAGATTCGATAGTAGACCTTATCGTAGGTTCGGGTAACAGCGTAACCAATTCTCGAAGAAGAATAATAGCAGAAATAGTTAGAAAAGACGGTTTATTTACTTCAGAAGAAATAACAAAAGATCTTCCAAATATTGGAAGAGCTACAGTATATAGAACAATAAAATTGTTATATGAACTAGGGAAGATTTGTAGAATTAACATAGTAGACGATCATAGTTACTACGCTCTTTCATCTTCAGATCATCATCATCACACTATTTGCAAAAAATGTAACAAAATCGAAGAAATAAATCTATCTGGTTTAGAAAAATCTATTCGAAAGTATGAGAAAGACCTTAGCGGAGAACTTGTATCACACAATTTAGAACTTTATATAATCTGTCAAGATTGTAGTTAAATAATATTTTTTCCATACTTATCTAAAATCAATTTAAATACGTACAAGAATAAAACAGAAAAAATCACAAAAAGTATCAGATTAAAATCTAAGACATTTACAGATAATCCTATTGAGGTTCCAGCAGCTGGGACATGTTCAGAATTAGTTATAGTCATTACAAGCAAGCAAATAAAAAAAGAAAGACCTGAAAAAATATGAAAGTTTTTATCTGAAATTGATATATATAAATCTTGGTTAAATAATAGAAATATATAGTGTAAAAGAATAAAAGTTATAATAGCTATCAAATTTCCTACAACTAAGCTTTTAAATCTGTTTTGTCTATTTTTAGGGTGTAAAAAAAGTAATGCTACGCTAGACCCTATAGCAGCATTGATTACATTATTAGAAAAAGTTTCTCCAACAAGGATAATTATGGTGATAAATATCCCTGCAAGGAAAGATTGTATAACATGATATTTGGTTATGAATCCTTTTTGCATCTTTATAATTCTAACAATTAAAAAAAATTATGGTGGAGACGGGGAGGAGTTGAACCCCCCGTCCAAGAAATTTTCTTTCTAAGCTTCTACAGGCTTAGTCGATATTAATATTTTCGTCAACAAAGGCGCAATCGACAAACCATCTATGTATGCTTATCTAGAAAAGTGTTTGCAACACCACTCTAGCAATGATGTTGCTCAGCCTAGGTAATTCGTCGCTCCTTAATATCACCCTAAGCAAAGATACTAAAGAACGTCACTAGCTTATATTAAGCTGTAGCGAGAGCGTTATTTCGTTCGCCAATCGTATTTTTGCCATTTCATACGTGGTATGACAACACGACCTGCAACTTAGAAATCCATTTCTTGTCGAACCCACTCGTCCCCATATTTCAATTTTAACTTATTTATTTTTACTTTTCAAAATTCTACTAATTGAACGGTTAGAATCTTTTTCTTTTATCGATGCTCTTTTATCAAATTTCTTTTTCCCTCTTGCTAAAGCTATTTCAATTTTTATGAAGTTTCTTTTCATATAAACAGATAGTGGAACTATAGTTAATCCTTTTTGAGTTTTAGCTCCGCCTAATTTATCAATTTGATTTTTGTGCAGTAATAATTTCCTATCTCTAATTGGATCATATGATGCAGTATTAGAGTCAAACTTATATTCGGCTACATGACAACCAATAAGCCATGCTTCACCCTTATTTATAATCACTCTAGACTCAGAAATTGATAAATTACTATTTCTTATTGATTTTATTTCTGGTCCATTTAATACAATTCCTGCTTCAAATTTATCAAGAATCTCGTAATCGTAATAAGCTTTTCTATTTCTTGCAAAAGTCATAAATTAATTTTTTATTTCAAAGTTTAATTGAGTAATTGCGGCATCTATTTGAGTATCATAAAATTCTGAGGATTTAGAAGAAGCTTCTGGAAGCTCAATAACAACATCTGGTTCAATTCCTACTTCATGGATTTCTCTGCCATTTGGTGTAAACCAATGGGCATTGGTTAAAAACATTCCTCCACCATTTGATAAATTCCTAACAAGACTAACACTACCTTTTCCGTAAGTTGTTTCTCCAATAAGTACACTTCTCCCATAATCTTGAAGGGCACCAGCCATAACTTCTGAACCACTGGCAGAATTTGCATTAACTAAAGTAACTAGTGGGATTTTTGAAAATTTCCCTACTTCATTTCCTGCTTTCCACAATGTTTTTTTCCCTTTTGCGTCTATTTCAAAAGTAATTAATTCTTCTTCTAAAAATAATGCTGTAGCATTGACTGCTGAACCCAAAAGACCTCCAGGATTATTTCTTATATCTAAAATAATTCCTTTTGAGTTATCTTCATTGATAGCTTCTTCTAAAGCTTCTAAAAGTTCATCTGGAGTGCTTTCTGTATATTGATTTATTCTAATTTTGGCGTAGCTAGTATCAGGAATTAAATCTTTTTGAACACTAGGTTGATTAATTTTTTCTCTTATAACCTTGATTTCAATCGGTTCAAATTCTCCAATTCGATCAATAGTCAATAATACTGAACTACCTTCAGGTCCTCTTATCAAATTTATTGCTTCGTTCAAAGAAAGCCCAAGAATGCTTTCACCATCAACTTTAATAATTTTATCTCCACCTTTTATACCCACAGCTTCGGCTGGCCCTCCATCAATAGGGGAAACAATTATAATTCCAGATTGATCGTTAGCCATGTCAACGTAGGCACCTATACCTTGATATGATCCAGTTAAATCTGAACTGGCTATTTGCCATTTTTCAGGAGAAACATAGCTTGAGTGCTTATCATCTAGAGTTTTTATAAGAGATTTTATAGTCTCATCATTCATTTTATCGGTATCAATTTTTGAGCGGTCATAGTATTCGTCATTTATAAAATTATAAGCTTCATATAAAGTTGACAAACCATTAGGAGAATTTGAATTAGTAGCTTGTTTAATAACTATTTCATTTACTGGGTTATCTGAATCTCCATAAAAAATACTTATAAAAAAACCTAATATAAAAAATGAAATCGAAGATAGAATTATTAGAATTGGAGTTTTATAGTTTTTTAAGTTATTTTGCATATGTTTTTTTGGAATATTACTTTAAAGTATATTCCATAAGAAAAATAATCATAAGTTATATATAGAGACGAATTGAAAGGAAACTATAATGCCTAAATATATTATTGAAAGAAATATACCTGGAGCTGGAGATAGAAAAGATAACTCAGGAGCCACTAATTCAAATAAAGTACTAAAAGAAATGAATGATGAGGGTAAAAATATTCATTGGCAACATAGTTACTCAACACAAGATAAAATTTATTGTGTTTATATAGCAGATAGTCCAGATCTAGTATTGGAACATGCAAAAAGATTAGGTGCTCCTGCTGACAAGATAGAAGAAATCAAAGGTATCAGTGATCCAACCACAGGAGAATGATAATTTAATTAAACTTTATTTAGGGAAAAAATGAAAAAGATCTTATTTTCAAGCTTAGTAATTGTATTATTTAGTTGTTCTTTTATTGAAGAAACAGAAGAAGTTATTTCTTCTAACTTAAATTCTGAAAAAACTTCAGAGGAAAAAACAAATAAAAATAATACTCTTGATTTGCCTACTGCAACATCAATTCCACCTACTGCAACATCAATTCCACCTACTG
>CETH01078522.1_pt1 | contig 89093 bp, 84 predicted proteins | sample 361461 | NCBI WGS metagenome assembly CETH01 (sample SAMEA2622695, study PRJEB7988) | marine metagenome | isolation source: saline water (ENVO:00002010), including | reverse complement strand
GCAGTGGCTTCTATGGAGACAGATTATCAGCAGCTAAGGATATGGTGGAAGGAGGGCCAATCGATGTCTTAACTGGTGATTACTTAGCTGAATTAACAATGACCATTCTCTACAACCAGAGGATGAAAAGAGGAGAAGACCAAGGATACGTTGGAACTTTCTTAAAACAATTCAGAGATGTTGCTAAATCATGCCAAGAAAAAAATATTAAAATAGTAACTAATGCTGGAGGATTAAATCCATCTTCTATGGCAAATCAAGTTCAAGAAATAATCAAAGAACTAAATCTAGATTTAAAAGTAGCCTATATCGATGGAGACGATCTTATTCCTCGACTAGATAATCTTTATTCAGAAGGTGAGAAATTAATAAACATAGACAAGAATATACCTCTTGATACTTATGAAAAGCCTGCTGTTACAGCAAATGCTTATTTTGGTGCATGGGGAATAAAAGAAGCACTAGATCAAGGAGCAGACATAGTGGTCTGTCCCCGAGTTACTGACGCTGCTGTTGTCATTGGCCCTGCTGCTTGGAAATTTAATTGGTCAAGAGATGATTACGACTCTCTAGCTGGGTCTCTAGCTGCAGGTCATATAATAGAATGTGGCGCTCAAGCAACAGGAGGAAACTATGCTTTCTTTCAAGAGGTCTCCTCTTTCAGTAATGTTGGCTACCCTATTGCTGAAATATTTGATGATGGGAGTTTTTATATTACTAAACATCCAGGTACAGGAGGTCTAGTGTCAGTAGGAACTGTTACTGCACAACTCTTGTATGAAATAAGCACACCTGCTTATATGAACCCTGATGTAATAGGTCATTTTGATACTTTAAAAATAGAACAGGAATCTGAAAACAAAGTTTATGTTTCTGGTTGCAGAGGAAGTAGTGCACCTAAAACACATAAAGTGTGCGTTAACTTGGCTGGAGGATTCCGTAATGGAGTAGAAATCCTACTAACTGGTCTAGATATTGAAGAAAAAGCTAAACTAGTAACAGATTCAATTTTTGAAAACTTAGGAGGAAGAGAACAGTTTGATAAAGTTGATGTTCAGCTTCATAGAACTGATAAAGAAGATCCAGTTTCAAATGAACAAGCGCAAGCTTCACTAAAAATAAGCGTTAAGTCACAGAACCCCGATCTAGTTGGAAGAATGTTTAATGCAAAAATAACTGAACTTGGGCTGGCTAATCTTCCGGGTTGGACAGGAAGAGGAGGAATGCCAAGTGGAGCTTATATTGAATATTGGCCGGCGCTGGTAGATAGCAAATTCATCAAAGAAAATGTTTATTTTGAAGGAAAAAAAACAGAAGTCATTCCTACCAGTCAATTAGATTTAGAAGAAATCTATTATCAAAAGGAGCCTTATCATAATAATTTGCCTGATATAAACAAGACTAAAACTATTCCCTTTGGAAGGCTTTATGGTACTAGATCTGGTGATAAAGGGGGTTGTGCAAACGTGGGTGTTTGGGCCAAAACAGAAGAAGCTTATGCGTATCTATTTGAATTATTAACTGTAGAAAAACTTAAAGAATTATTGCCTGATTTAGCTGAATATGAAATTGATAGGTTTGAATTACCTAATATCCTGTCTTTAAATTTTTATGTGCATGGAATATTACAAGATGGGGTATCTTCTTCAACAAGACTTGATGGTCAAGCAAAATCATTGGGGGAATATTTAAGAGCAAAAAATATTGAAGCCCCCGATTTTTTAATTAATTGAGAATATTATGAACCACAAACTTTCTCTAGACGGTCTTAACTTTGAAGCAACAAAAATAGATGTTTCTAGTAACATCCTAACAATAACTCTAAATCGACCTGAAAAGAAAAATGCTCTTAATAATGTGATGATGAATGAAATTTGTTATGCATTAAGTTATGCCAAGCAAGAAAGAGAAATTAGAGTTGTTGTAATAGCTGCTGAAGGAGATGTTTTTTGTGCTGGTGCGGATTTAAGAAGAGAAAAAGCAGAATCAAATGTGCCCAAAATTGAAGGATCGGATGACATTAGTTTACTTATAAGACACCTTTACAAGCCCGTTATTTGTAAAATTCAAGGATCTGTGCATGCTGGTGCTTTACTTATGGTTACTAACTCTACTCACGCTATAGCAGTTGATGATGCAAAATTTTCTGCACCAGAGATCTTAAGGGGGGTTTGGCCGCATATGGTTATGGCAGGGTTATTTAGAGTAATGCCCAAGAGAGCTGGACTCGATTTCTGCATGAGAGGCCAAGCTATTGATGCAAAAAAAGCAGAAGAATGGGGTTTAATTAATCAGTCTGTTCCTAATAATAAACTTGATGAAGCTGTTTCTAATTTGGCTTCAGACCTTGCAAATCTAGCACCAGGAACTATGCAATTTGGTTTGGAAGCTTATGTAAATCAAGATAGTATGAGCTTTGACGAAGCCTTACCTTATCTTGGGAAAAAAAGTGCCGAAACATTTGCGGGACCAGATGCTCAAGAGGGTATAGCTGCATTTCTTGAGAAAAGAAAACCTAATTGGGATTAGAATTTTCAACTTTGCTAGCTAAATATATAGCTAGAAGCACAAGCATCCCTCCCAGAATTTGCGATATATATAAACTCTCTTCTAATAGGAACCAACCAAATAAGGCTGTTGCTACAGGCTGAATTAACAAAACTAATGATGAAAAATGAGCACTTAATTTTGCTATTCCAATAGTGATTAAACCTTGCGCAATTGTTTGGCTTACTAGGGCATAGCATAAAAGAAGGCTCCATTCTTCTGAATTACTAGGAATAAATTTGCCAGGTTCTAATATAGCTATTGGAAATAGAAATAATGATGTAAAGATAGTTGAAAACAATAAAACCTCAATAGGAGAAATTATCCCAGTCAGCTTTTTTACATATATGATATAACCTGCATAGAAGAGAGCTGTAAGAATTCCTAAGAAATCTCCAAATAGTCGAGCATCACTTCCTCCACTACCAGACTTTATTACTATAAATACACCTATAATTGCTGTTAATAAACACTTTAAGAATGCCTTGGAGACTTTATCTTTAAAGTAAAAGACACCAATGAGTGTTACAAATATTGGAGCCATATTGGCCAAGAGAGCTGAGTGTGCTACTGAAGTGAAAAATATTGACCAATTCCAAACACCCATATCTAAGGCAAAGAAAAGGCCACATAGAGCAAGACTTTTTAGAATTGATGGGTTTATTGAAGCTGAAGATTTAGTAAATTTAAACCAAATTAATAAAAAGGGAATTGCTAATAGCGCTCTAAAAAATGCAGTAGAGGTAGGAGAAACTGAACTCAACCTTACAAATATTGCAGAAGCCCCTAAAAGAATTGCCCCAAAAGAAATTAAAACTAGACCTACAAAATATTGTTTGGGTTTTATGGGTGCGGATGTCATATACTTAGTTATATTGAATTCAAATAATTATGAGCAAAACAATTCCTAATGATATAGAGATTATAACTGTTACTCAGCTAAACAATTTAACTAAATCAGTCCTTGAAAAGGATTTTTCTCACGTTTGGATTCAAGGTGAGATTTCTAGCTTTACATCTCATTCATCAGGACATTGGTATTTTTCTTTAAAAGATGAGAATTCTACTCTAAGTTGCGTAATGTTTAGCTTTGATAATCAAGCTATCCAATTTGAACCGCAAATTGGTGATAATATTATTCTTAATGGGAAAGCAACAATTTATCCTCCTACAGGGCGATTCCAACTTAACGTAAAACATCTAGAATTAGCTGGAGAAGGAGCTCTATTAAGAGCTTTTGAGCAACTAAAATTAAAATTAGATAAAGAAGGTCTTTTTAATGCTGATTTAAAAAAACCTATACCAAAATACCCTAAGAAGGTAGCCGTTATAACTTCAGAAGATGGAGTTGTAATAAGAGATATCATTAATGTCTTAAAAAGAAGATCCCCGATAGTGCATCTAACAGTTATAAGCACATCTGTACAAGGAGTAAACTCAGCTCAAGAGATTTGCAATGCATTTAGTGTACTAAGAGGGCTAAAGAATATAGATTTAGCTATCTTAGCTAGAGGTGGGGGTTCTATTGAAGATCTTTGGTCTTTTAATGAAGAAAAAGTAGCTAGAGAAATAGCCAGCCTCAAAATACCCATTATTAGTGCAATAGGTCATGAAACTGACTTTACTATATCTGATTTCGTATCAGATTTAAGAGCCCCTACTCCTTCAGCCGCAGCAGAAATCCTTAGTCAAAATTATTCAGAAATAGATGGAAATCTTGAAACAGTTACTAAGCACCTTCAACAATCAATCTCTTCAATAATTCAAAATGAGGCAGTTAAAATAGCAAACCTTAATAAAAGAATAAGACATCCAGGAGATAAATTAAGAGAGATATCCCAAAAGGCAGACCATTTAGAAAATATACTCAAACAAAGTATTAAGATGTCTATTTCAGAGAAAAAGAATAAAACCTCCACGATTATTAACCTAATTAACTCTATCTCACCTATTAAAGATATAAAAAAGAAGCAAGATATACTTAAACAACAGCTTAATACTTTAAATAAAAGCATTGATGGCCTTTTAGTAAGAAAAAACACCGCATTGGGGACACTTAGTACAACTCTAGAAGCTGTTAGCCCACTTTCTGTTTTGGGAAGGGGTTATTCTATTTTAACAAAAGTAACTGAACCCAAAGTAATAACTAAGAGTTCACAATTACAGATAGGCGATATATTTACAGCAAAGTTACAAAATTCTTCACTAAAAGCTAAAGTAGTAAAAATAAATAAAAGTGAGAACTAAGTATCCTTTACTTTCTTTAATTTTCTTAATAAGTGCATGTGTATCTTTAAATAAAACTGATTTAAGCTGCAATTATCCAACAGATTCACTCTACCCTGGAGGAATCTTAAATATTAAAACTGAAAAACTAATAGTTTCTGTAGAAAAATCAATTCTTGAAAAAACACCTGTGTATGTCTGTAAATCTAGATTTGGTAATAATTTTCTAATACCAATTCCTTTAGAATACAAGAAAGGCGATGTTCTTATTCCAAAAGAACTTAAGATTCCTGATGCTAATAGACCCGAAATTAAAGATAAATTTTATAGAGAATCTAGAATATTTATAGACAACCAAGATTTAGTTACTCCTTCTGAAGAATCCCTTTTAAGAATAAGAAAAGAATTTAAGATTCTTACAAAAGCAAAGAATTTAAAAACAAGTTCTAGATTAAAAGACTTAAAAATGATCCCTCCGGTTGAGGGGATAATTAGTAGTGAATTTGGGGTGAAAAGATTTATAAACGACCTCCCTAGAAATAGACATAAAGGAGTAGACTATGCTGCAGAAGAAGGAACTAAAGTGATTGCGCCTTTAGAAGGAAGAATAATTATTTCTGATAATTTCTTTTATAAAGGCAATGCAATATATATAGATCATGGCGGAGGATTAATATCTAGTTATTCTCATCTATCTGATTTAGAAGTAGTAACAGGAGATGTTCTGGAAAAAGGAGATCTATTAGGTTTAGTGGGGAAAACAGGCAGGGTTACGGGACCTCATCTACATTGGGAAATCTTTATCGGGGGCGTTCCTGTAAACCCTTTAATCTTTTTGAAGTAAGGAAAGCTCTATCCTTGATTAATTAAATTCTCTAAGCTTTCTTTAGTCTGTGGGCCTATAAGTACATGAATTAAATCCCCTTGAGGATCAATAATATAAGTGGTGGGTAAGCTTGAAGGCTTTTCCCATCCAAAAAGCTCTTCAGGATTGGTGATAAGACTTGGTACCTTAACTTTGAATCTCTCAATCTGCTCTAGTAACTCCTTTCCTTCCAACCTATCAAAGTTGTGTGCTAAAACATTCACTTTATTGTTATTAGAATTATAAAAATCTGTAAGTTCAGGCATTTCTTTTATGCAGGGTGGACACCAATCTGCCCAATAATTAATAACAAGCCATTTTCCCTTAAAGTCTTCTAGATTGCCTTCTTTTCCATCAGCAAGCTCAAAATCTGGTCTTGTACACGCAATTAATAAAAGCATAGATGCGCTTACCAATATAATTATTCTTTTTATGTATAACATCTTGTTAATAGCAGTTAATATATGAAGAAAAGGAAATAATTTGGACGATATTATCATTTTTCACAACCCAAGATGTAGTAAATCTAGACAAACTCTAGAAATAATTAGGAACAAAGGAATAGAGCCAATAATTAATTATTACCTAGAGAAGCCCCCTAAAGACAAAGATCTGAAGAAAATACTTCTAAAACTTAATTTGAGGGCCAGAGACTTAATTAGAAAAGGAGAGCCAGAATATAAAGAACATAACTTATCTGATGAATCATTAACAGAAGATGAACTAAGAAACTTTTTGATAAAGTATCCTAAATTAATTGAGAGACCTATAGTCGTCTACAAAGAAAAGGCTATAATTGGAAGGCCGCCTGAGAATGTCTTAAATATTTTAGATTAACTAAGTATATGAATCGTATTTGGAGTTGGATCACAAAGGCTAGAGAGATAACCTTCAACCTTTTGTTTCTTTTATTATTTCTTATACTTTTTGGGGTTATATTAGGTTCACAGTTTGCTTCTAAAGTACCTGACCCTGAAGGTAAGGCTCTTGTTATAAATCCAAACGGCCCTATAGTAGAACAAATTTCTTATCAATCAATTGACCCGTTAAGCTTTGTCCTTTATGGGCCTCCAACTGGTGAAGTTAGCGTACATAAAATACTGTTTGCTCTCAGACATGCAAAAAATGATGAAAGGATAGAGCACGTTATTCTTAGATTAGATAATATTGGCGGCACAGGCCAAACCATTCTTTATGATTTAGGACAGGCTCTACAAGAGCTAAAAGATTCAGGTAAGAATCTTATTGCAATTTCTGATTACTACAATCAGAGCTCCTATTATCTAGCTTCATTTGCTAACAAAATTATACTGCATCCAGATGGTGAGATTGCTATTTATGGATACTCTAGAATAAGGAACTTTTATAAGTCTCTTATAGAAAAGTTAGGAGTAACCATCAACCTATTCAGGGTTGGAAAATATAAATCAGCTATGGAACCTTATATTAGACAAAGTATGTCTGAAGCAGATAAAGATGCTAGTACTGAGTATCTTTCTGTTCTTTGGGATTCTTGGAAAGACACCGTCTCTAATAATAGAAATATTAATCCTGAAGATATACAAGTCTATGCAGATTCTATAGATAAATTACTTAAAGAAGAAAAGGGAGATACAGGAAAATTAGCTTTGAACAATAATCTTGTGGACAAGCTACTTAATAGGACTCAACAGAGAGAATTTCTAATTGATCTTGTGGGCATGGATGAAGACGATAATAGCTTTGCAAAAATACATCTAGATGAATATCTAACTATAGCCGAGGAAGAAGAGATAACAACGGAATCAGATAATAAAATAGCCGTAATAGTTGCTTCAGGGAGCATAGTAGATGGCTACCAACCTCCTGGAATAATAGGAGGAGATTCAACGGCCGAGCTTATAAGAGAAACATATAAGGACAAGAGTGTTAAAGCAATAGTATTGAGAGTGGATTCCGGAGGGGGGAGTGCTTTTGCTTCTGAAGTTATAAGAGAAGAAATAATAGTGGCTAAATCTAAAGGAATAAAAGTTATAGCCTCTATGTCTAATGTAGCTGCTTCTGGAGGTTACTGGATCGCTGCCAGTGCTGATGAAATTTGGGCTTCTCACGATACTATAACAGGATCAATAGGTGTGTGGGGCTTGATTCCAACCTTTGAAAATACTTTAGACAAAATAGGTGTTAATACAGATGGTATATCTACTACTAGGATAGGAACCGGACAAGGTCTATCAGAACCCCTTAATCCCATCACAGCGAAAGCCATTCAATTAAACATTGATAATATTTATCAAAGATTTATTAAATTAGTTTCTGATTCTAGGAACCTATCAAATGAAGAGGTTGAAAAAATAGCTCAAGGCAGGGTCTGGGCTGGGCATACAGCACAAAAAATTGGTCTCATAGACAATTTAGGTAATTTAGAACAAGCAATAGAAAGAGCAGCTCAAGTTGCTAATATAGAAGACTACCAAACTTTTTATCCCTCTATCCCTACAGAATGGAGAGAGCAGTTTCTTGGAAGATTCTTTTCTCAAATTCTAGTTTATTTAGGTTTAGGTATTGATAAAAATTTCTCAAAACCACTTGAGTTGATTGAAGATATAAGAAGTTATAATGACCCAAAAAATATTTATCTCAAGTGCTTTGACTGTCCTCTTTATTTTTAAGTAACTCATTAATTAGAGGAATAGTAATTTTCCTTTGCTTCTGTAAAGAGAAGGAATCAAGCTCATCTATCAAGCTAAGAAGATCAGAAAGCCTCCTTGAAGTGTGCCTAATAATAAAGTCTATTACTTTATTATCGAGGTCTATACCCTTTCTCAAGGCAGATTCTCTTAAAGCCTTAAATTTTTCTACATCATCTATATCAGGAATCTCTAAGGCAGTAAAAGAGTTTAAGCGCGATATTAGATCAGGCAATTTCAGATCTAGGTCTTTAGCGGGATTAATTGAAGATATATATATCTTTTTTTCGTTTATAAAAACTCTATTTATTAGATTAAACAGAGAAATTTCCCACTCTTCTGAAAAATTACAATAATTCAAGTCATCTATAAAAACTGTATCAACTTCTTCTAACCCATCTAGGATTTTAGTTGAATTAATTCTCTTATCCTTAAAAGATAAATATACATAGGATTCATTTTTTTTTAAGAATTCTTTTGTTAAAGCATGTATTAAATAAGTCTTTCCTACACCTTCATTGCCCCATAAAAAAAATTGCATTAAAACTGAATCTTGTCTAACAGAATTCTTAAGAATCTTTAATAGGTGCGAAGTAGAATTACAAGAGATAAAGTTTTCTAGACAAATAGATTCGTCAAGCCTGATCTCTAAAGAGAGTTGTAGGGGATTACTAGCTGCCATACAAACTCTTTAGTAATTCTCTGCCTTCCTTCCGAGAATATTCATAAACACTCAGGAAAACAAAAATTATTACCCCTGTCATTGCTATCCACTCTATAAGAATAGGAATCTGAGGACTTGTTGCTTTTAAAAGGACGATAAAAAATAATGCTATAGTCCAACCAGTATAATGCTTTCCCCATCTATTAGACATTACGTCCTTGGTATCAAATATAAGTAGATACAAAATTGCTCCTATTAAAACCACTCCATCCCTTGCTAACATAAGGTAAACAAACCAAAGGGGAAGTTTCATAGAAAAAGCCAAGGCCAAAAGAGTTGCTAAAATTAAAAATTTATCAGCTATAGGGTCTGCTATTTGTCCGAATTTAGTTTCTGAGTCATACCTACGAGCTAAATATCCATCCAATCCATCAGATATACCAGCAACAATAAATAAAATTAGTGCTAATAAATCATCTCCTTGATAGATAAAAATGCTGATAGGTATAACAAGTAGGAAACGCAAACAAGTTATTAGGTTTGGATAAATAAACATTAATTAAAAGTTACTTTTTGGTAATTATACAAAAGTGAAGCTGTAGAGTTGTCATCATTTAATTTCTCAAAAGACAAATCTATATTCAATAGCCTCTCAAACTCAAATTTAGAACCATGAACTTCAACAAAAAGTATTGCTGCATCTTTATTTATAGATTTTAATTGAAGCTCTTTTATTAACACAAAAGATTTAATTTCTTTCATCATATTGCTTAAAATTACGTAGCTATCTATACCTCTTACAGTAAGGTAAAATTTTGATGAGGACTCTTGATCAAGTACTAATTGATTGTCTAAATTAATGAGATTAATTAGTTCATTTATAGTTTGTTTATATTTTTGTTTGTCTTTTTGTCTTGAAGAAATACACTGGACTTCTTTGTTTGGCAAACCAAAGTCATCGAATGCCGAACATGAGACCCAATCTTTAATTTGGTATCTCCGATTAATGGTCCTTATAAATCTTTGTATGTCTAAAGACTCAATTAGCTCCATCTTTGCAAGCTCTTTTGCATCCATTATGGGCTCAATTGCAAGGAAGCCTCTCTGTTTCATCAAATCCTTTAACAAAAAGTAAGAAGACTCACAAATTGCGTTGAATGTTTCTTTTTGTTCTATAGACAAAGATGTGGGTTTTCTGCAAGGTAGATAAACTAGTATTTCATTAACCTGATTGATAATTATAGGAAACCCATTATTAGCAAAAGCAGCACGAATGTTATTTCCAGAAAAGGAAAATTCACCATAAAATCTTTCTTCTCTTTGAAACAACCTATATTCAGTTAAGAAATTAGTTTTATTAACTAATATCTCTTTAAAAGTTCTTTTATTAAAAATTTGAGAGTCACCTGTTAATTTGATTGATAAAGAAATTAGAGCTTCAGTTATTCCTTTATCGATAGATCTATTATCTGTTCCAGAAATTTCTTGCTCAATCAGGTAAGATTCTTTTAAAGAGTAAGGTTCTGAATGAAGATCATTAACTAGGATTAATAAGATTATGTATATAAATTTTTTGATCATTTTCTTAATTTAATAGGAAGTATATCTTCAAGATTGGTAAAATAGAAAAAGTAGATACAAATGAACTCTAAAAAAATAAAAGATTCTGATTCATTTAACTATAAAGACGCAGGGGTTAATATAGAAGCAGGCTATGAATTAGTAAAAAAAATTAAACCTTACGTAGAAAAAACTAAAAGGCCAGAGATCCTTAGTGGACTAGGTTCTTTTGCAGCTTTAAGCAGGATTCCAACTTATATTAAAAACCCTTTACTTGTAAGTTGTACAGATGGGGTTGGGACTAAGATAGAAATAGCTAAGCAGCAAGATAGTTATAAGAGTCTAGGTATTGATCTAGTTGCTATGTGCGTAAATGACCTTATTTCATTAGGGGCAGAGCCTTTATTATTTCTTGATTATTACGTTACAGATAAATTGAAAATAAATACTGCTTCAGAAGTAATTCGAGGAATTGCGAAAGGTTGCGAGATCTCTGGCTGTTCTTTAGTTGGAGGAGAAACTGCAGAGCACCCAGAAAGTTTTCCGGAAGATAGTTTTGATTTAGCTGGTTTTTGTGTAGGAGTTGTTGATGAAAAGAGAATTATTCATGACTCTTTAATACAAGAGGGAAATGTTCTTGTTGGCATCTCTTCATCTGGATTTCATTCAAATGGATTCTCATTGCTTAGGAAAATTATTGATTCTAAGGAAATAGATCTTAATCGAAAATTTAATGACCTAACTCTGGGAAAAGCTTTGCTTCTACCTACCAATATTTATGTCAAAGAGATACTTCAATTAATTAATAAAGTTAAAATATCAGGTATTGCACATATTACAGGAGGTGGGCTTTATGAGAACATTCCTCGTATGCTACCAAAGGGTTATAAAGCTGAGATAGAATTTAATATAGATGATTGGCCAGCTAAAGATCTCTTTGGGTGGGTCCAATCTGAAGCCAATTTGTCTCTAAAAGAAATGTTAAAAACATTTAACTGCGGAATGGGGATGGTTCTAGCCATTGATAAAGAAGATGAAGGCGAAACTCTAGATAGACTTAATAGTGGAAAGTTCTACACAAAAAAAATAGGCTACATAAAGATATCTTCAGGGAACAAAGAACAGCTCGAGATAGTCTAAGAATTTATGCAAATACCTAAACTTGCTGTTTTCATTTCTGGTAGCGGATCTAATCTTCAAGCTATAATTGATTCAATAAGTCGTAATGATTTAAATGCTGAAATAACTTGTGTTATTTCAAACAATCCTCAGGCCTTAGGACTAGAAAGAGCAAGAAAGGCTAACATAGCTTCAGAGATAATTGATCACAAATTATTTAATAAAAGAGAGCAATTTGATCAAGAGGCTATCAGGATACTATCAAATTATAAAGTAGATTATATAATTTTAGCTGGATTTATGCGTATCCTAAGTAAGGTATTTATTAAAGAATTTGAAGGTAGAATTTTAAATATACACCCCTCCCTACTACCTAAATATCCTGGACTAAATACACATCAAAAAGTTTTAGAAAATAATGATAAATTTCATGGAATAACTATACATTTTGTTGATGAATCTTTAGATGGAGGCCCAATATGTGCACAAGAAAGATTTGCAGTTAATACCTATGATATAAATAAACTTATAGAAAAAGTCCATGAATTAGAACACAAACTTTATCCTCGAATAATTGACTTAGTTAGCTCTGGAAAAATAAAATTTGAGAATGGAAAGGTGCATTTTAAAGATGAAATTAAAAAAGAATTATAGAAATATTTTAGCAATCTTTGTTGCTTTATCTTCCTCTCTTTTAGTTTTATCTGAAATAAGACCGATAAAAGGTTCTATAGCTATACTTGATTCTAATTTTGGTGATATGACAGTAGAAATGAGGAATCAAGGTGATAGTTGGCTGCTAAAATCTTCACTAGAAGGAGGAAGATTAATAAGTAGAAAAGAATCAGAGATTATAAAAATAAAAAATCATCAAATAATTCCAATTAGTTATAACTTCGAACAAAGGATTTTATTTAATAAGTACAAGTCTAGTGCAAAATTTGACTGGCAAAAGAATAAAGTATCTTACACAGAAAAAAGTGATATAGGACAATTGGACTTGATAGCAGGGGTATTGGGGCCAAGTAGTGCACAACTGCAGTTAAGACTAGACTTTAGAAGATTTAAGCCTAATGAAGTACCTAACAATATTTCCTATACAGTATATTGGAAAGGAAATATCAAAAAGAGAGTCTTTCAGGTTTTAGGAAAAGAAGAAATAGATACGCCTCTTGGTGTCTATAAGGCTTATAAAGTTGCAAGAATATATCCTGATGGAGAGGATAAGAAGCAAGTGTTCTGGTTAGCACCCTCTTTAGATTTTGCAGTCATAAGAATCCTCAGTTTTGATGGGAAACGTGAAGCCGATATTAAAATAAAATCTATAGAAGAAATAGATTAAGCTTTGGGTAAAGTCACTCCTTTTTGTCCTTGATACTTTCCTTTTCTGTCTTTATAGCTTACTTCACATTCGTCATCTGATTCAAAGAAAAGCATTTGTGCTACTCCTTCATTTGCATAAATCTTAGCAGGTAGGCTAGTTGTATTAGAAAATTCTAAAGTAACATGACCTTCCCATTCTGGTTCTAAAGGCGTTACATTAACAATAATGCCACATCTAGCATATGTAGATTTACCTAAACATATTGTTAAAACATTCCTTGGTATGCGGAAATATTCAACTGTGCTAGCTAGAGCAAAAGAATTAGGTGGAATAACGCAAACTTCTGAAACAACATCTACAAAGCTATTTTCATCAAAATTCTTCGGATCTACGGTAGCAGAATGAATATTAGTAAAGACCTTAAATTCATTTGAGCATCTAACATCATAACCATATGAAGAAGTTCCATAAGAGATAAGACTTTCTTTATTTTTTCCTACTTTTACTTGCTCTTCTACAAATGGCTCTATCATGCCTGTATCTAATGACATTTTTTTTATCCACTTATCAGACTTTATAGACATAAAATTAGAATTTGCTAAATATGATTAATGTATGATACTTTTTTAGAAGCATAAAAAAATTATTTTATTATAAAATGAACAAATACATATTTATTTTAATAGTTTTATTTTCTTCAGTTGGTCAAACTTTAAGTAATAAAGACTTAGATCAACTGATTGAGCTATATGAAGGATTGCACCAAGAACCAGAGCTCTCTTACCAGGAATTTAAAACTTCTAAAAAACTTGCCAATATACTGAAAGAACTTGGTTTTGAAGTTTCAACTAACTTTGGAGGTAACGGTGTAGTTGCCTTACTAAAAAATGGTAAAGGAAAAACCGTAATGATAAGGGCTGACATGGATGGACTGCCAATAGAAGAAAAAACAGGTGTCAGTTATGCAAGTAAGAATCTTGTTACTAACCTTGAGGGCAAGATTGTACCTACTATGCATGCATGTGGACATGATATACATATGACTGTGCTTATAGGCGTTGCAAAAGAGTTATTGATGAAAAAAGATTCTTGGAGAGGAAACTTGCTATTAGTTCTACAACCAGCAGAAGAAGTTAGTGGTGGGGCAAGAAATATGATTAAAGAAGGTCTTTTTGAAAAATTTCCTCGTCCTTCTTATAACTTAGCACTTCATGTAAGCGCTGACTTGGAAGCTGGTAAAGTAGGATATTTATCTGGTTATGCCATGGCAAATGTTGATGCAGTTGATATAACCATATTCGGTTTGGGAGGCCATGGTGCATATCCTCATAAAACAAAAGATCCTATAGTGCTTGCTTCACAAATTATTAACTCTCTTCAATCTATAGTAAGTCGAGAAATAGCCCCTATCGAGCCCGCAGTGGTGACAGTAGGTTCAATCCACGGAGGCTCAAAGCACAATATCATTCCTAACCAAGTTAAATTGCAGCTAACTTTACGTTCCTATACTGATGAAGTTAGAAATAAAATAATTGCTTCTATAAAAAGAATATCAATCGGTATGGCTCAATCTTATGGCCTGCCTAAGAATCTATTTCCAATAGTAGAAGTAAAAGATGAATATACACCTGCAGTTTATAACAATCCCAGTCTAGTAGATAAGCTACAAAAAAGTTTCGAAAAGAGTATAGGTTCAGAGAATGTTATTAGAGTTCAACAGGTTATGGGAGGAGAAGATTTTGGAATGTATGGAAGAGTAGAACCAATAATTCCAACTGCCTTATTCTGGCTTGGAACGGTGAATAAAACTAACTATAAAAATGCTTTCATTAATAACTATCCCCTTCCCTCTCTGCATTCAGATTTATTCATACCTGACTCTCGGCCAACTATTAAAACAGGTATTATAGTGATGCATAAAGCTGCAATAGATTTATTTAATGAATAATTAACTTTTAAGATTTACTCTACCGTTGAAAGCTTGTTGAATGGTACCACCGTCTACAAACTCTAATTCTCCTCCTAACGGAACTCCCTGAGCCAACCTAGTGATTCTTAAATCATCAAATGTTTTAAATATATCCAAAATATAATGTGCTGTAGCTTGACCCTCTAAAGTTGAATTAGTAGCTAGAATAATTTCTTTAATTTTCTTTAAACCTACATTTTTTTTTAAAACATCTAAGCCTATTTCTTCTGGTCCAATATCATCAATAGGAGATAAATGTCCATGTAAAACAAAATATTTACCGAAGAATTGATTACTTTGTTCAATGGCAAATACATCGGTTACAGACTCTACTATGCATAAAACTTCAGAGTCTCTCTTTTCGTTTATACAAATATTGCACTTTTCATTTTCAGTAAAGATCCTACAATCCTTACATTTATTTACTTGCTCAAGAGAGGATATTAATAAGCCAGCTAAATGCTTTGCCTCTTCTCTATTCCTTTCAAGGACATCCAAAACCATTCTTTGCGCAGACTTAGGTCCCACACCAGGAAGGCATTGAAAGGCTTGTATCAGGTCATCTACTAAAGGACTAATTTTACTCATTATTGCCTAGAGGTTTAATAGAGGAATCAACTAACTCAGCTTCAAAATTCTTTAATATTTCTTTTACATTTGGATCTTCAGAAATAGTTTTTTTAGCCTTTACTTGCACAGCTTTCTTTTCTCTCTGTGCATCTTGGTTAGGTGAATCAGCAGAAAAACTTCCCTCCTCAAAAAAAAGATTACACTCTAACTTGATATATTCAGAAATAGATTCTTGTAGGTCTTGTCTGTGATTACCATTAAATAAATTTAGTTTTTCTTCTGGCATTGAGAAATATATAACACTTCCATCAACTTTAAGTAAGGAGCAATGAGAGGCAAGTTGTTTAGTTCCTGGATCTATAGTTAATTCCTTAAATATTTTGCTCCAATTCTTTTTATTTATCATCGTAGATAAATTTTTTTTATCATTATTATTTTGCTTAGCCTTGCTTGGTAAATCTTCATCTTCTTTCAAGATTATTTTTGTTTGGGTATTTTTTATTGTTTTATCTTTGGAATTTGTATTAGTTAATTTTTTTTTTTGGATTCCTTCAACACTTCCTTCTTCAGAAATCATATTATCTGGCAAAAACGAAACCATCCTCAGTAAAGCCATTTCAAAACCGCTAGAAATCTCAGGGGCTAAATCCATATCTCTTTTTGCTATTAAGCCTATTTGATAAAGTAATTGAATTTCTTCTTGTGTAATCTGTTTGGACATTTTTAGTAAAGTTTCTTTATTGGCATCTATTTCTGAAATACTATCCTCAGATATTTTTATATAGGCTAGATATTGAATATTTTCTAAAATACGATCTATTAGATTTTGATAATCTACACTCACAGTTTTAAGCTCATTTAAATCTTTTAATAAAGCTGAACCATCTTTTTTAATTATAGAATTAAGAAACTTATCTATTTGGTCAGACGGTAAAGTTCCTAACATTTCAGCAACTTCTTTAGCTTCAAGTTTATTTTTACTATATGCAATTGCCTGATCAGTTATTGTTAAACTATCCCTTAAACTACCTCTTCCAGCTCTACATATCAGGGAGACTGCGTCCTTTTCAAAACTTACGCCCTCTTTTTCCAAAATTAGGGATATTCTTTCTGCAAGCTCAGTTTGTGTAAGGTTTTTAAGACTAAAATGTAAGCATCTAGAAAGAACAGTAGCGGGTATTTTTTCAGGAAGAGTTGTGGCTAATATAAAAACTACATGTTGAGGAGGTTCTTCAAGAGTCTTTAATAACATATTAAAGCTCTGGGTAGATAACATATGTACTTCATCTAAAAGATATACTTTATATCTAGAAGAGCTAGGCATATGCACTACTGTCTCTAGCAATTTCTCTGTCTCATCTACGCCCCTATTCGAAGCAGCGTCTATCTCTTGAAAGTCCATAAAACTTCCTTCAGATATTGATATACAGGTCTGGCATGAATTACAGGGTTTAGAATCTAAACCTTCCTCGCAATTAAGACTTTTGGATAGAATCCTGGCAATAGTTGTTTTTCCTACACCTCTAGTTCCGCTCAGTACATAAGCCTGATGAACTTTCTCTTGATCTAAGGCATTTGTTAAAGCTTTAACTACATGCTCCTGACCTACAACCTCGGCGAATTCTTGAGGTCTCCATTTTCTTGCTAGGACTTTATAACTCATAAATTTATATAGTATAAAGAAGTTTTCAAGTGATTAATAAAGATCTTCTATTTTTAATTTAGAAAAAGCTTCATCAATTTGATTAAACTCAAAACCTCTATAGTTTAAAAATTTTTTAAGTTTAAGTCTTTGTCGAGAATCTTCAGGAAAATTGCCTTTTATCTTTTTCTTTAAAACGCTAAGAGCTAATTCCTCCCAATCTATTCCTTGATCTATTTCATCAAAGTATGATTCCTTTACACCCCTTTTATGTAATTCCATTTTAATTCTTAGCGGCCCATAGCCTTTAGACTTTCTATGATAAAAATAATTCTCTGCAAATCTCTTATCACTTATCAATCCTTCTTGTATCAAAATATCTACTTGCTCTATAAGCATTTCCATATTTTCAACTCTAAAATGCATTTTATTTAGTATTTCTTTTTTAGAATGTTCTCTTCTTGATAAAAAATCCATTATTTTTATCCGTATCGATTTAGGGTCATTTAAATTCATTTTAGATAGAATATATCCTTAAGAAGACATGTGAAATAGTTAATTTAAATTTTATAAAAAATGCACAGTATAATTAAACAAATTACATAAGATGAACCAATTAAACTTTTTAAATAAGCCGTATTTTGATCATGGTGCAATTAGCAAAATTTCTCAAATTATTGAAGAGCTTAATATACAAAGACCACTTATTTGTAGTGACCCTGGCTTAGAAGAAGTGGGAATGGTAAATAAACTGAGGACCTACATTTCTAATGAGACTAATGCATCTTTCTTTAACTTAACTCCAGCTAATCCTACCCAAGAGGCAGTTGAAAATGCTTTAAATATATATACTGAAGAAGGTTGCGATGGTGTTATTGGTTTTGGAGGAGGATCAAGTATAGACCTAGGAAAAGCTGTTGCTTTAATGGCAAATCACGATGGAAGCGTTTTAGATTATTCAATTAATGAAGGTGGTATAGCAAAGATAAACGAAACCGTACCTTTAGTTGCCATACCGACAACCTCTGGAACTGGAAGCGAAGTCTCTTCTGGAGCGGTGATAATAATGAATGATGGGAGAAAGTTAATTTTAGCTAGTGAATACTTAAGACCTAAAGTAGCTATATGTGATCCTGATTTAACTCTAGGACTTCCTCCTCTTCTAACTGCAGGAGCTGGAATGGATGCACTTACCCACTGTATAGAGGCAATACTATCTCCAGTAATAGACCCTCCTGCAGAAGCTGTAGGGTTAGATGGCGTAGAAAGAGTAATTTCTCGTGAAAGTTTAATCACTGCGGTTAAAGAAGGTTCAAATAAAGAAGCGAGATGGAATATGATGATGGCTTCTACAGAAGGTGCAATGGCTTTCTCAAAAGGACTAGGAGCAGTTCATTCTATGAGTCATGCGGTAGGAGCAGATAAGGAACTTAAACTACATCATGGCACCTTAAATGGAGTAATATTGCCTACAATCTTAAGGTTTAATTACGGCCATACTGGGGATAAATATAAAAGAATTCTAAAAGCAATGGGTAAATCAGAATCAACTGATCTACCTGAAGCAATTGAAAGATTAAATGAAACTATAGGTTTACCATCTAACTTAAAAGAAATGGGTATTACCGAGGGAATGATTCCAAAGCTGGTGGAGCACTCAATTACAGATCCAAGTAATGCGACGACACCTAGACTACCTACAAAAAAAGAATGGGAAAAACTTTTTCTGGAAGCTATAAATTAAGCTATAAAGAGTGACAATAAAAAAAGAATTAAAAAAAGTCCTAGAGATATAAATAAACAACCTCTCAAATTAAATCTCTGAGACCAATTAATTCTATCTTCCCTTTCCCTTTGGGCTTTAGAGGCTCTAAATCTCCCTAAATAAAAAAAAATAAGCAAAGAAACTAAACCTATTCCTCCGAATATAAAGGTGTTCCAATCCATGGAATTATCTAGACCTTAATTTTGCAAGTAGCCTTAAAATCTCTAAATATAGCCAAACTAAAGTAACCATAAGGCTAAATGCCCCAAACCATTCCATATATTTGGGAAGACTATTTTCAGAACCTTGTTCTATAAAATCAAAGTCTAATACTAAATTCAGGGAAGCAATAGCTACCACAAAAAGACTAAAACCTATACCCATTAGGCCATTTGAATGAATAAAACCGATACCTGAGCTACCTCCAATCCAAACCATCAGTATATTCACAAAATATAAAAGAAATATTCCTCCAGTTGCACTGACTATCATAAGTCTGAAATTCTCCGTTGGCTTAATTATTGCAGTTTTATAACAAACTAAAAGGGAAGCCAAGATACCAAAAGTTAGACCCATAGCTTGGATAGCTATACCTGGATATTGAGCTTCAAACATAGCACTTATTCCACCAAGAGCAAGGCCTTGAAGGACGGCATATATAGGGGCAGAAATAGGAGCAGATCGTGGTCTAAAGATAGTCACTAATGCAGCTATAAATCCACCTATCGCGCCTCCAAAAATTAAAGTTGGATTTGAACTATTCCAAGTTATTATTGAACTTGCAATACAGATAGCTAACAAAATTCCAGTTTTATTAACGGTTCCTTCTAAAGTCATCTTCTGTGAAACCGGTTGATCAGAAAACTGAGCATCTCCATCAAATCTATTTCCAAATGCGGGATTACCAGATCTACCAAAAGTTTCTAAAGCTCTATGTCTTGACATTATTTTTTCCTTAATTAAATATAGTTATATTATCATCTAAATGTAAAGATGAATCATTATATCAATGGAAAGAGAAGAATCCGTTAAAGGAAAGATCTTATTTTTCTCCCCTTGCGAAGGAGAGCCTTCTTATTTTACAAATAGCCTTATTTTTATGTGTGATCATGGAAATGAAGGAGCTATGGGTATTATTATTAACCGACCTTTAGATCTTCTATTGTCTGAAGTCTTACAAACTTCAGGAATTAAAATAGGAGATATAGAAATAAAAGATAATTTATATATTGGAGGCCCTGTTAATCCTGGGTCAGTTTTTGTTCTTCATTCTAGTGAAAAAGAATGGGGGCAAACTCTTAAAATTAATAAAGATATATATTTATCTACTTCCGAAGATATATTAGAAAATATAGCAATAGGCCAAGGCCCAAAACATTACCAAATTACTCTAGGATATTCAGGTTGGTCTGCTAATCAACTTGAAGAAGAATTAGTTGAAAATGCTTGGGTTATTGTTCCAAGCAATATGGATATTATATTTGATACAGAAGCAGATAAAAAAATTGATGCAATATCAAAGATCATGGGATTTGATATTAGAATGATAAGTCCTAATTATGGAAATGCTTAGAAAATGAAATATTTAAATTTTTATATTTTAACTATATTTATTCTTTTTCTATCTGGCTGTTCCGAAGAAGCAAAAAAATATGAAACTCTAATTAGGGAAGAAGCAGAAAAAAATAATACTGAAGTTACAGATATTTACGTCAAGAAAACAGCTAACTTCTTAGCAATTTGGAGTAAAGAAGATTTTTATACAGATGAAATCAATGAATTTATTAAAAAAGATTTGTCTTCACCACCTAAAGAAAATCAGGTACTTTTTGTAGGAAGCTCAAGTATCCGGTTCTGGAAGTCTCTTAAAGAAGATATGCACCCAATAAAAGTCCTAAACAGGGGATTTGGAGGAGCACATATAAACCATGTAAATTATCATTTTGATCAGGTAGTTAAGCCATATAAGCCATCTGGAATAGTGTTCTTCTGTGGTACTAATGATCTAACTGCTCTGAAATCTGCAAGTGAGGTTATGCAGGACTTTAGCTCGTTCTATTCAAGGGTCAAATCCGAATTACCTGGAGTCAAAGTATTTGTAATAGGAATAAAGCCATCTATTGCAAGAGAGTATTTAAAGTTAAAAGAAATTCAAGTTAATAGAATGATTGAAGAACTGGCAAGTAAGGAAGATAATTTGGAGTTTATAGATGTATGGGACAGTATGTTGTTACCAAATGGCAAAGCGAACCCTAATTTATTTGTAGATGATGGGCTTCATTTAAATGAAAATGGATACAAATTATGGGCTAAAATTGTAAAACCTATTTTGGAAAGTTATTTATAAAAATATCTAATTATCTTTGAGGAATAACCCCTAGATCTTTCAAAAACTTAAATGACTCGTTAATTGGTTTTTTTGGGGTGTCAGGTAGTCTATCGATAGGATATGATATGGGGGTTACGTCACTATCTATCTTCTCTCCAACCTTTATATCGCTCCTATCTACGCTAAAATGAAATTGTTCACTACCCCTACTACAACCATCAGCAAAAAAAATAATTGTATAAACTAATCTATTGGAATTAGATAAATTAGCTTTAGCTTTATGAAAAGTTAATCCATGATGAAAAGAAATATCTCCAACCTTTAAATTCTGATACTCAGGCTCTTTACCTTCTAGTTGAGGTAATCTAAACAATCCTTCTTCTTCTATATCTCCTGAAAAAATATCTACAAAGTGTTCCTTTTTTACTTTATGAGAGCCAGGGAAGAAACCTAATTGACCATTGCTAGAGTTAATGTCACACAAAGGTATCCAGGCTGTGATTGTTTTTGGCTCCTTAATTGGCCAATAAGGTTGATCGTGATGAATATCAGTTTCCCTTGCTCCTGCTTCCTTTACTAAAGCTTGGTCATGCCAGATTCTAAGACTATTTACAGAAAGTAAATTTGCAGCAAGTTCACCTATCTTCTGATTGAATGTAAGGGTTCTTAAAGCTTCAAAGTCTTCCCATAGATTCTGACATTGAATGAAAGATTGCTCATATAAAGATTTTTCTCTTAAAGGCCTCGAATCATTTTGCTTTCTTATATTGATAGCTTCTTCAAGAAGTTCTCTGTAATATTCAAGTTCAAAAGGTGTAAAAACCTCTGGAATTGTAACAAAGCCCTTTGTTTTAAATTGTGTAATTGCCTTTTTTTGCATTTTTTGTAGAGTTAATAATATGCATTTTTTTAAAAATATATCATTAAATTCATACATTTTAGTAGTATTTCTAATAACTTGGTCTCTAGAAGGTAGCGCTGAAGATTATTTCCAGGATTCAGATTCGTCTGTTCAGATAATTTCTGAAAGTTATAAGGCTAATGAGAATGAAATTCTCTTGATTGGTTTTAAATTTATTTTAGAACCAGGATGGCATACTTATTGGGCAAACCCGGGTGATGCAGGAGAAGGCGCCACTGTTATATGGAATTTACCAAATAACGTATCTGCTTCGAATATTCTATGGCCAGGCCCAGAAGCTATACCTGTTGAACCCTTAATGACCTTTGGGTACGAAGATGAAGCCATAATACTATCTGAATTATCTATTGATAAAGGAGCAATATTTCCAATTAAATTAGAAGCTACTGTGGGCTGGTATACGTGTAAGGAAATATGCGTACCCCAACAGGCCAATATAAAAACTACTATATTTAAAGGCGAAAGAGTTAATTCCATTTATAAAGATGAAATTTTAAGAGCTCAATCTAACCTCCCCATCCCATTAAAAACTCAACATAGGGTTAAAGTTTTTGAGAATTCTTTTATCTTACAGTTTGAAGTTAATAACGATGCCAAGATTGATGATATTTATTTCTTTCCAGAAAAATATGGACTTATTAATTATTCTCAAACTCAGAAAAGTGAAATAAATAAATCGAGTATTAGTCTTGAAATACCAAAGGCAGAGTTATCGCTTCAAAATAATAAGTTTAAAGGTGTATTGCAGATTACTGAGGATTCCAAAAAGAGTTTTTATTCTATCGACTATCCTCTAGAGAATTCAACGGCAAATATCGAAACTTTAAGCTTAGGCACTGCATTATTGTTTGCTTTCTTGGGGGGTTTAATTCTCAATATAATGCCATGTGTATTCCCAATATTGTCTATCAAAATTTTAAGCTTTGTTGAACAAAGTAGAGGGTCTTCAAAAGAGCTTATCAAACACGGTGTAGCCTTTAGTGTAGGAGTTCTTTTAACTTTTCTAACTATTGCAGGAGTTCTGATATCTCTAAAAGCAGGAGGTGAGGCAATAGGATGGGGATTTCAACTCCAATATCCTCTAGTAGTATCTCTTTTAGCATACTTATTTGTGGCAATAGGATCTGTATTGATAGGGAATTTAGTAATTGTTAATTCCTTTGCTCAGGTTGGTCAATTTACTTCAACATTCAATAATTTAACAGGGTCATTTTTAACCGGTGTTTTAGCAGTGATTGTTGCTTCTCCATGTACTGCGCCTTTCATGGGTTCAGCAATAGGTATTGCTCTAATCCAACCAAGCTTTACTTCGCTGCTTATTTTTATTGGTTTAGGTTTTGGGTTTGCCTTTCCCTATCTTATTCTTTCATTTAATCCCAAGCTTATGACCTTCCTTCCAAAACCAGGGAAATGGATGGAAACTTTCAAAGAATTTATGGCATTTCCCATGTGGCTATCAGCTCTTTGGTTAATCTGGGTATTAAGTTCTCAGATAGAATCACAATCTTTAATTCTCGTTATCCTTGGGTGTATATTAGTTGGGCTATCTGTATGGATGCTTGATAAAACTCAAGAAGCGAAAGCTATAAATAGATTTGCTTTATATTTCATATCCATAATATTAGTAATTTTATCAATATATCTTCTTCCTACTTCATATGGAAAAGAAAAAAGTGAAATAAAAGAATTCTCTCTTAGTACATTAGAAGAATTAAGAGAAGCAGAAGAAACTATCTTAGTAAACTTTACTGCAGACTGGTGTATCACGTGTAAAGTTAATGAAGCTGTGGTTCTAAGTTCTAATAATTTTAAAAAGATTCTAATTGAAGGAAATATACATTATCTTCTAGCAGACTGGACTAGGAAAGATGAAGAAATAGCTAATACTCTTGAGAGATATGGAAGAACTGGAGTACCTCTTTACCTCTTATTCTTTGGTAAAGAAGATGCTATTATTTTACCTGAATTACTAACTGAGGAAATACTACTCACTTATTTAAATAAAAAGGAATAGATATGAAAAAGCGATACCTTGTAGTTTTACTTTTCTTAACACAATTTACTTTAGCAGAGGTAAAAAATGATTCCAAAGCGCCTCTGTTTACGGGCATAGATTCTTACGGAAATAAAATTTCTTTAGAAAGCCTTAAAGGTAAAAATATTATCTTAGAATGGACTAATCATGAATGTCCTTTTGTAGCAAAGCACTATAAAACGGGGAATATGCAATCAACACAAGAGTTCAGTGCCTCCAAAGGGGCCATTTGGATTACCATTATTTCATCTGCAGAAGGTACTCAGGGTTATGTTTCTTCTGAAGAAGCAAATACCTTATCTTCATCTAGGAATGCAATACCTAATCACGTTATTCTAGATGAAGAAGGGGTCATAGGAAAATTATATGGTGCCAAAACAACACCACATATGTACATAATTGATAAAAAAGGTTTCTTAAAATACCAAGGAGCAATAGATGATGCTGGTGGTAGAGGCTTTATGTTTAAAGATTTATCAGATGCAAATAACTATGTGAAATCTGCTTTAAGTCAGTTACAAGAAAAAATAGAAATATCCAATAAGGTAACTAAGCCCTATGGATGCTCTGTAAAATATAAAAGTTAAAACTATTAAGGGGCTTTAAATACAGAGCCTAATTGCTGACCTAATCCCATATCTCCTGAAAATTTGACCTTTCCTTGCATAAAGGCCCCCATGGCTGCCTGTTGATCTCCTGAAAAAACCTTTTCCATTGTTTCTTCACTATCGAAAGTTAGAGTAAGTCCGGGGCTATCATGAGTCCCTTCTTCTACTTTTAGACTTCCATCATTTATGTCTATAAAAAAATTAGTTAAATCCTCTATATTAATTTGAATTGTTGCTTCAATGCTTTTTGCACCCTCAGAGTCAAATGCCTCTTCAAGACCTTTTTTTAAATCTTTAAAAGTTGCCATATTATCTTTCCTTTGATTGTTATATCTACAATCTTCTCAGAAATAACTACTTTAGACTAGGGAAATAGAAAAATTAAATTTAAAATACTACTTATGGAAAAATTTGATTCAGATGGGTATCCACTAGACAATAAAAACTTAACTCAAAATGTGAAAGATGAATTTTCTTCTGCTGTTAATAAACAAAAGGGTCGAATTTCAAGAAAACTTGTAGAAAAAAATTTCTTTATCTCAGATAAACAAAAAAAATCTTGGAATGAAAATGGATACATTCTATTGAAGAATTTTTGTTCAAGAAGATTTTGCCAAGATTTGAATAATGAAGTTATAAGAATAATTCATTCAATTGTTAGTAAAGATGATAAATTTAGTCACGCCTATGCAGGAGAAGGTCATATTGCTATAAGGGAAATGAAACCATATGAGAAGGCAAATGATATAGAAGATGAAATTTCTAAATTATTTAGATTACATTCTAGAGGAATTTTTAAAGAATTTATCTTTAGAGAAGACTTATTAAATATTCTCGAAGATATATTAGGAAAAAATATCGATTGTTTTCTCAGTCAGTTTATTTTTAAAAACCCAGGTGCTTGGGGCCAACCTTGGCATCAAGATTCTTCATATTTTCCTTTCGATAGAGAACCTCAAGTAGGTGTGTGGATTGCCACTAGTAAAGCAACTCTAGAAAATGGATGCTTAGTTGTTCTACCAGGGTCTCACAAAGAGTCGTTGCACGAACATTTACCTGATGAAAGAGAGGGGGCAAACTATGGATATACTGAAATTAAAGACCATGATTTTACAGAAGAGGTACCAATGTTCTTAGAAGAAGGCGATGTTCTTATCTTTCATAGCTTTCTAATGCATAAATCATATGATAATAAATCTCAAGAAAGAAGAACTGCAATGGTTTACCACTTTGCAGAAACGGGAACTGTATATGGAGATATAGATAGTCCTACTAACGAATGGATATCTGTAAGAGGGAAAGGAGTAAAAATTGAGAATTCTTAAATACTCATCTATATTAGTACTTTCTTATATTTTATTTATATTTCTTTCTTATAAAGGTATTTTTGGCTCTTTGCCTAAAGATAATGAAATTATAGATATAAAAAGGCCTACTCTAGAAACAACCTCAAACCAGGAAAAGACTATTTTTTTTGGAGACTTGCATGTCCATACTACTTTTTCACAGGATGCTTTTCTCTTTAGTTTACCAATGTTACAAGGTGAAGGAGCGCACCCTCCAGCAGATGCCTGTAATTTTGCCAGATTTTGTTCTAGCTTGGACTTCTTTTCTATAACAGATCATGCAGAGGGACTTACGAAGTCTATGTGGGAAGATACCTTAACTTCTTTGAGGAATTGTGATCAGGTTTCGGGAAAAACGGAAAAAGATATTATTGTATTTGCTGGATGGGAGTGGACTCAGATGGATGGAAACCCTAAGTCACATTTTGGCCATAAAAACGTAATCTTAAAAGATTTATACAATTTAAGATTAGATCGGCCGATTGGAGCAAAACCCTCTATAGATCTTTTAATACAGCACCCCTTGACGCCTTTATTGCCATTAATAAATGATTTTCCTCCAGAAAAAATAGACTTAGATTTTCTTAAATATAGGCACTCAACATATTCAAAACCTTTTTGTTCAGAATTAAATGACATTGAAGGAAAGGATTGTAGAGAAGTAGCTGAGACACCAAAAGATCTATTTGCAAAATTAGATTCTAAAGAAATAGAAGCGCTTGTTATTCCTCATGGCACCACATGGGGAATACATGCACCAGAAGGAGCTTCTTTTTCAAATCAATTATTAGAAGGTAATCATGATCCCAAAAGACAACGTTTGATTGAAGTCTATTCAGGTCATGGGAATTCTGAAGTTTATAAGGACATACAACATGTAGTTAAAAAAGATGGCAGCCTGATTTGTCCTGAGCCTTCGAATGAATTTGAACCATGTTGTTGGAGAGCAGGAGAGATTGTGTTAAGAAATTGTTTAAACTCAGATGGTAATGACTGTAACCAGAAATCTGCACAAGCAAAACAAGAGTTTGTTAAGAATATATCCAACCCGCTGAGATTTAGTAATATTCAAAATTCAATACCAGAAGACTGGATGCAATGCGGGCAACTTATAAATGAATTTTTACCCACTTACACCTATAGACCTCTTATGAGTGTCCAGGCTGGATTAGTGTCAGTAGGAGAAAAATATAAAGACCAGTTTAAACTGGGGCTTATAGGCTCTTCAGATAACCATAAAGCTAGAGCTGGGTCTGGATATAAGGAATTTGCTAGAAAATCAATGGGAGATGCTTGGGGAGCAAAGAATAACCTTACTTGGTTAATACCGCCAGAAAGAGGTGCATCTTTTTACTCTACAGGAGGGCTAGTAGCAGTTCATGCAAAAGACCTTGATAGAGATGATATTTACAATGCACTATATAACAGAGAGGTCTATGCAACTAGTGGAGAAAGGATACTTTTATGGTTTAATCTATTAGACAAGGAGGGCAAAAGAAGACCCATGGGTTCAGAAGTCACAATGGCGCAAAACCCAATTTTTGAAGTAAGAGTTTTAGGTTCCTTTAAACAAAATCCAGGCTGTCCTGAATACTCCCTTAACAGCCTAAGTGAAGAAGAACTTTCAAGACTTTGTCTTAATGAATGCTACAACCCAAGTAATGAAAGAAACATAATCTCAAAAATTGAGATTATAAAAATAATACCTACTAAGAAGCTTTCAGAGTATAAAAATTCAATTTTTGATCCTTGGAAAACTATTCTTTGCGAAGATAAAGGATCGGGTTGCACGGCAAGTTTTACAGACGAACAATATTCAAAAGATAATCAAGATGTTCTTTATTATGTAAGAGCGATTCAAGAAGATTCACTTGCTGTAGGAGGCAATCCATTAAGGTGCGAAAAAAACTCGCAAGGTGAGTGTATAAAAATTAACCCATGCTACGCAAGTGGCAAAGACTTTGACCCGTTAGACGATTGTTTATCTCCTATAGGTGAGAGAGCGTGGTCATCTCCAATTTTTCTAAGTTACCCTAATTCCTCTTAAAGTGTTAAGATTATAAACTGATCAATATTATGGATTTTAGAGGTAGTCATATAATATCCATAGATCAGTTTGATAGAACTGATGTCGAAGAAGTATTCTCTGTCGCAAATTCTCTTGAAGATTATTCCTTAAAGAAAAAAGTAACTAGAGTTCTTGAAGGCGCCATACTTGGCAATATGTTCTTTGAACCTAGCACACGTACTAGAATTAGTTTTGGTGCTGCTTTTAATCTCCTTGGAGGAAGTGTCAGGGAGATCACTGAAATAGGATCTTCTTCAATGGCTAAAGGTGAATCTTTAATAGATACAGCTCAAGTATTAAGTGGATATAGTGATGTAATAGTAATGAGACATCCAGATGAAGGATCTGTAGAAAAATTTTCTCAAGCAAGCAGGGTCCCAGTTATAAATGGAGGAGATGGAGCTAATGAGCACCCTTCGCAAGCTCTTCTAGATTTGTACACAATTGAAAAGGAACTGTCAGTTAATAAGAAAAAAATAGACGGATTAAGAATAGCTTTAGTAGGGGATCTTAAGTTTGGCCGCGCAGTTCATTCTCTATGTAAAATACTTTCTTTATACAAAGATATACAAATTAATTTGATCTCACCTGAAGAACTAAGACTCCCAAAAGAACTTTTGTCAAATCTCTTATCTTCTAACATTAAAATAGTCGAAACAGAAAATCTGGAAGATGGGATATCCGGAGTTGATATTCTCTATGTTACAAGAATCCAAGAAGAAAGATTCAAGTCTGAAAAGGATGCACTAAAATATAAAGGCCTGCTTAGTTTAAATGAAGCTATATACACAAAAAACTGTGAACCTAATACAGTTATAATGCACCCACTACCAAGAGACTCTCGAAGGGAAGCTAATGAGCTAGATTCAGATCTCTACGATAATCCAAACTTAGCTATCTTCAGGCAAGCTGATAATGGAGTAGTAATACGTATGGCTCTCTTTTCTTTAGTGCTAGGTGTAAGAGATCAAATAATATCTTCTTCAAAGGAAGTAAATTGGCATGTAACTAGATAGAGTTTAAAGCAATATTTAAATCCTCAATAAGATCATCTATAGACTCTATCCCCACTGATAATCTAATGAGTCCATCAGATACTCCTATTTTTTCTCTTATATCTTGAGGTATAGAAGCATGGGTCATTATTGCAGGGTGTTCTATAAGACTTTCTACTCCTCCAAGACTCTCAGCCAAAGCAAATATATTAGTATTTTCTAGAAATTTCTTAGCGTTGTCTAACCCTCCACCTACAACCGCACTTAACATTCCCCCATATAATTCCATCTGTTTAGAAGCAATTTCATGTCCAGCATGGCTTTTTAATCCTGGATAATAAACTTTTTCAATTTTGGGGTGCTGTTGAAGAAAAGCTGCTATCTGCATTGCATTAGAGGAATGTTTCTCCATTCTTATAGCTAAAGTCTTTAAGCTTCGAAGTACTAGAAAACTATCAAAAGGGCTCATAATTGAACCAGTTGCATTAGATAAATAAGAAATTCTTTCTGGTAAGTCATCTCTATTACAACAAACTGTTAAACCGCCTACAACATCAGAATGGCCATTTAAATACTTTGTAGCAGAATGTATAACAATATCAAACCCGTGATCTAGAGGTTTCTGGATATAAGGAGAGCAAAAAGTATTGTCACATACCGATATTAGATCATTCTTTTTTGCAAAATTCGCTATTGCCTTTAGATCAGATATCTTCATCAGTGGATTAGTTGGTGATTCTACCCAAACCATTTTGGTATTCTTTTTTAGAACTTTTTCTATATTAGTTAGATTGCTTAAGTCTGTAAAAGTAAAGTCTAAATTAGCTGATCTTTTTTTTACGTCTTGAAAAAGCCTATAAGTACCTCCGTAAAGGTCATCCATTGCAATAATATGAGAACCTGAATCCAGAAGCTCTAATACAGTAGAACATGCTGCCATTCCTGAAGCAAAAGCATTTCCAGAAGAACCGCCTTCTAAATCTGCAATACATAGCTCCAGAGCTTTCCTAGTTGGATTTATACTTCTAGAGTAGTCATAACCCTTATCTACACCAGGACTTTCTTGAACATAAGTACTAGTAGCATAGATAGGAGTCATAATTGCTCCTGTTGTAGGATCTGGATCTTGCCCTGAATGAATGGCTCTAGTATCAAATCCTCTTAGGTTCTTCTTTTTTACCATAAGGTTTATAATTTATTTCTGTAATAATTTATCAGATCAACTTTGGTTATAAAACCTAGAAACTGACTATCATGGTAAATTATTGCAACTTTTCCTTGAGAAAGGATGTCAACAAGATCCTTTTCAGTAGCACCTATATCTAATTTATCCAGGTCTTTTACCATTATTGACGCTACAGTTTCAGAAAAGGTCTCTTTGTTTCTACTCACGCTAAGCAATAGATCTTCTTCATCAACTAGTCCAACTAATTGATTATTATTAAGAACAGGTATTTGTGATACATCAGAAGCTCTCATCCTATTATAGGCCACTAGAAGAGAGTCTGTAGTTGTTACTGTTATCATCTCTCCTTTATCTGCCCTTCTATTGATCATATTTTTAATAAAACTTGTTTCTTTTGATTCTAGTAAATTATTATCATGCAACCAAGACTTGTTAAAGGCTTTAGATAAATATTTATTTCCAGTATCACAAATGAAAGTGACCACCCTTTTCTTTGTTTCTTGTTTTTTGCACCATTTAACAGCTCCTGCAACTAAAGTACCTGTAGAACTACCTCCTAAAATTCCTTCTTCCTGAAGTAGAATCTTTAACATATAGAATGCTTCCTTATCTGAAACAGTCTCTGCATCATCAATCAAAGATAGGTCAAGGTTATTTGGTATGAAATCTTCTCCAACACCCTCCACTAGCCAAGCCCCTCCTTCATATTTGTATTCTCCTTTTATGACTGCATCTGCAACTACAGAGCCCAGAGGATCAGCAGCTATTACTTGGATACTAGGATCTTTAGACTTGAAGTACTGTCCTAATCCAGTGATAGTACCGCCTGAACCTACACCTGCTACAACCGCATCTATATCTCCTTCCATTTGCTTCCATATCTCTGGAGCAGTTGTTTGCTTATGTGCTAAAGGATTTGCAGGATTAGAAAATTGGTCAGCAAAGAAATAATCTGGGTTGTCATTTGCTAATTTTCTTGCTACATCTTGGTAATATTCTGGATGACCTTCAGGAACATCAGATCTAGTGAGGATAACTTCAACTCCTAAACCTTCTAAATGAAGAATTTTTTCTCTACTCATTTTATCTGGAATAACCAGAACCATTTTGTAGCCTTTGAGTGAAGCTACCAAAGCCAATCCTATACCAGTATTCCCTGCCGTAGCTTCAATTATGGTTCCACCTTTTTTTAGCCGGCCTTCTTTTTCTGCCTCTTCAATTATCGACAATCCAATCCTATCCTTTATTGAACCTCCCGGATTTTCTGACTCCATTTTTACATACAAATCACATAGACCAGTATCTATATTGCTTAATTTAACTAGAGGTGTATTGCCAATTAAATCTAATAAGGATTTCGATATTGTCATTTATATGTTAATTAATTTAAAAAGATTTATTATGATTGAAGAATTATTTTGATATTAACAAACTATTAATACTTTAAGGAAAAAAAATGTCAGAAGCAAACCAGAAACAGAAAGAATTTTGGTCAGGAAAGGGAGGTAGTTATTGGGTAGAAAAACAAAAAGAGATGGATGTAATGCTAGAGCCACTGGGTAATGCTGCACTTTCACTTATTTCACTAGAAGATACTTCAAACATCCTAGATATTGGTTGTGGCTGTGGATCTACAACTATAGAGATTGCTTCTAATTATCCTACAGCAAAGGTCCTAGGTGCAGATATTTCTGTTCCAATGATTGAGCAGGCAAGAAGATTAGCGGAAAAAGAAGGAATCTCAAATATAGAATTTAAGATAATAGATATACAAGAAGACGATATTGACTCAAATTTCTTTGATATAGTTTTTTCTAGATTTGGAATTATGTTTTTTGAGAACCCCTCTAGAGCTTTCAAAAAATTATATTCTTCCCTAAAAGATAATGGAAATATTGGTTTTGTATGTTGGCAATCACCTTCTTTAAACCCCTGGCAATCAATATCTATGGAAATTACTAAAAAATATGTTGATCTTCCCTCCCCTCCGATAAGAAGTCCTGGTCCATTTGCTTTCCAAGAGCAAGAATATGTGCGCTCATTATTAGAGGACTCTGGCTTTAAATCTGTATGCATTAAGGACCACCAACAGGAAATAGTTATGTTTTCTGGAAGAAAACTTGAAGAAGCAGCTAGAGATTATCTCTCTATTAATCCAGTAGTAAAAGAAATGCTAAGTAATCTAGATGAAGGGGTTTATGAGCAAGTTATTAGTGAGTTAGCTAGAGCCTTTGAAAGATTTTACTCAGATAAAGGACTCCTTTTTCCAAGCGCAACCTGGTTAGTTACAGCCACTAAATAACTTCAACCCATTTTATAGAAGGTTAACTTATTTCCATCTAAATCTCTTACGTAAGCTCCGTAGAACGTTGGAACTCTTTGTCCTGGCTCTCCTTCGTTGGAAGCTCCTAATTTTAATGCCTTCTCATATAAAGCATCTACTTCTTCTGTAGTATCACAAGAAATCCCTACCATGCTCCCATTTCCTGCACTAGCTTCTTTTTCATCATACGGAAGAAATACTGCAAAGTTTGTATCATCACCGTCTATCCGCCAAAAAAAACTTCTATCATTTGGAGGAAAACTTTTAGCTCCTAAGCCCTCAAATAAAGCATCATAAAACTCCTTCGCTCTTTCTAGATTATTGGTTCCTACTGTTACATATTTTGCAATTTTTCCACTCATGTCTTTTCCTTAAATAATTTAACTAGTTCTTTAGTGTCTCTAGGTTTAAATTCTAACACGGTTGCATTGATACAGTATCTCGGAAGTCCATTTGGACCATCATTAAAAACATGCCCTAGATGTATTCCTGATGAAGTTGATCTTATCTCAATTCTCCTCAAGCCATAGCTATTATCTGCCTGCCGATAAACAGCTCCTATTATAGGTTTTGTAAAAGATAACCAACCACTTAAAGAATTAAATCTATCTTTTGTATCAAACAAAGGTGCTCCGCTTAATTTATCTATAAATATCCCATCAGGTGTGTCTTTAAAGATTTGATACTCTTTACAAAACCTAGGGTCTGTTCCTTCGTTGAATGCAACTTCGAAAGCCTCTGAATTTCCTAATTTCAATATTCCTAAAGCTTGATAAAATTTGGAAGCTTCCATGTACCCTTGATGGCTAAGAATTTCTTTCCCATTATCCATGAAAATTATAGTAGGTGTTGCCCATGTATCACTCTTAATGGTTAATCCATCAAGTTGGTAAGCCTTTCTGAAGGTTATTTTGATAGTTCCAAAATAATCTGCTAAAACTTCTTTTCTAAATTTTTCACAGTATGGGCAGTATCCTTCTGGTTCGATTACTACTATATGTTTTCCCTCTTTTAGATATGAGTTGTCAGTTATATCTCTAGGATTATTTTCAGCGAAAACTACACCTGTAGAATGGTCAGGACAATAACCTTTAGGATTTTTAGCTATGTAATTTTGATGGTAGGATTCAGCTTTATAAAAGGCTTTTAAAGGTTTAATTTCCGTGACAATTTCCCCATATCCAGATTGAGAAAGAAGTAATTGATACTGTTTCAATAATTTGAAACCTATTTCAGTTTGCTGTTTAGAAGTAGTTAGAACAATTGTTCTGTATTGAGTGCCTATATCATTCCCTTGTCTGTGTAATTGTGTTGGGTCATGTGATTCAAAGAAATGCTTAAGTAAGCTTTCTGTAGAGATAACATTTGTGTTGTATGTAACTTCTACGACCTCAGCAAAGTTATTTGGATTGAATCTATTAATAAATTTCGTTATCTCTTTATAAGTTGGTTTTATTTCCTTTCCGTCTGAATAACCTGAAATGGCATCTACAACTCCTTCTAAAGACTCATAGCCTTTTTCAGCTCCCCAGAAACATCCTGATCCCAAAACAATTTTTTCTAAATGATTAGTAGATTCATTAACTTTAGATAAAAGATGAAAGCTAAATATAAGAGAAATTATAATTAGAAGTTGTCTCATATTTTTTCTATAAACCCCAATTGTTGTTTATTAACCATTCAAGAGATGAATACATTGCCCAAATAGACTGAGTTAACAAAACTAGAATTGTTCCACCTATTCCTACGCTTCTAAAAACACTAGTAGCATCTGGTCTTGTAATTCCATATGCGTGAGCAATTCTGGACAATACAAAAATATCACCCATTATAGCTGTAGCTATTGAAGGAATTTTAACTAGGAGTTCTAATAGAGCGGAAAGGATTAAAAAAAATACTGCATTTTCAATTAAATTACCATGAGCCCTAGTAATCTTCAACATTCCAAGATCTTCTCCTAGTCCTAAACTAATTTTGGTCTTAAGTCGCTGCCTTCCTGTTATAGTAGCAAGTACAATTCCGAGCAGGGTTAAAGCTCCTGCATAAAATAAAGTTAGCATAAATTTTTATAATTTTTAATTTATCTTATATTATATATGCCAATTAAATAATTTAGTTAAGTTATATTGTTATGTTAAAGCAAGAACAAATCCGCCTTCTAAAAGGTCTAGTTAATCATCTTGACCGCGGTTCAAATGTCGATGCTGGGGGCATACTAAAAACTCCGGCTGATACATATACTTGCAAAAAAAGATTTGATGAAGAATGGAAACAATTCTTTTTAAATTATCCTCAAATAATCGGAATGTCTGGTGATCTAAAAAATAATAATAGCTTTATAACTACAGAAGATTTTGGGACTCCAATTTTAGCTACAAGAGATGAATCAGGAAAATTTAAAGCATTTGCAAATGTATGCTCTCATAGGGGAGTTATTGTTGAAGATGAAAGAAGAGGAGAAAAATCAAAATTTTCATGTCCTTTTCATGGCTGGACTTTTAACAATCATGGAGCTCTCATTGGATATCCTAAAAGTGAACATTTTGGGAAAATAGATAAAAGTTGCTATGGGCTTAAAGAGTTACCTTGTTTAGAAAAGTATGGCTTTCTTTGGGTAAATCCATCTCTAGAAGGGGATATAAATTTGGATAACTTGCTAGGAGATAAGTTAAAAGAAGAATTTAAATCTTGGAATTTTGATAAATTGATTCTCACTAATGAAGAAGAGTATGTAACTGACATGAATTGGAAGCTTGCGATAGACACTTTTGGAGAAACCTATCATTTCTCAGTTTTACATAAGAATTCTCTTTTTGAATCCTTCCATGGTAATTGTCAAATGTTTGATAGTTTTAAAAGAAACGGAAGGCTAATACTCTGCAAAAGAGATATTGATGAAATGCGTCTTTTGCCTGAAGAAGATTGGAATATTTGTACTGGATCTTTACCTGTATATTTCTTATTTCCTAATATAATTTTTATGCCTACAAACGAAGGAGCTTTTTTGGTAAAAGAGTATCCACTTGAGAATTCTCCTCATAAAAGCGTCTCGAAGATTTCGTTTTATTTTTATCCAGAAGTCATAGATTATGTCAAAAATTTAGATAATACCAATAACGAAGAAGACATCTTAAATGAACAATATGGTGGATTTGCAGAAGTTATTAGAGATGAAGATTACGTTGTTGCAGCTAGATCACATAAAGGCTTAAGGTCTGGGGTATTAAAAGATTTAACTTTTGGAAAAAATGAGCCTGCGCTGCATCATTATCATAATACTTACAGAGAAGCCTTAGGAATGGAACAGCTTCCATTATTGAAAGTAAACACCTAATCCAAACAGTTGGTGTCTCCTAGTAGAATTGAACTACTGACCTCTTGCATGTCAAGCAAGCGCTCTAACCGGACTGAGCTAAGGAGACACAAGTTTTATAATCAATCTCGTGTACTAACTTTTTCTTGAGACTGACCTCCTCCATATTTTCCTAATTCCTCTCGCGCAACAGTCCTCCTATGTACTTCATCTGGACCATCTGCTATACGGAGAGTCCTCATATGGGCATACATACTAGCTAACGGAAAATCTTGACTAACGCCTCCGCCTCCGTGCATTTGAATTGCTCTATCTATTAATCTACAAGCAACTATAGGCACATGGACTTTGATTTGGGCTATTTCGCTTCTTGCCACTTTGTTTCCTACAGTGTCCATCAAATGAGCTGCATTTAATGTTAGGAGTCTAGAGGTCTCTATATCTATTCTGCTTTCAGCAATATAGTCATAATTTGCTCCAAGTGTAGAAAGTTTTTTTCCAAAAGCGATTCTTTCTTCTGATCTTCTGCACATCAATTGTAATGCTCTCTCCATAACCCCTATGGTCCTCATACAATGATGAATTCTTCCAGGGCCAAGTCTTCCTTGGGCTATCTCAAAACCTCTTCCTTCTCCTAAAAGAAGATTTTCCTTAGGCACCCTAACATCTTTAAATGATACGCGACCATGTCCATGGGGAGCATCATCATAGCCAAAAACATGCATCATTTTCTCAATTTTAATACCCGGTGTTTCCATAGGAACAATTATTTGAGATTGCCTTTGATGTTTTGGATTTTCTGGATTTGTCATACACATAAAAATTAAAACTTTACACCTAGGATCACCAGCGCCAGATGTCCACCATTTTTCACCATTTATTACATATTCATCTCCTTCTAGGACTGCTGTTGTGCAAATATTAGTTGCATCTGAAGAAGCAACAGCTGGTTCAGTCATAGCAAAAGCAGATCTTATTTCTCCATTTAATAAAGGTTTTAGCCACTTTTCTTGTTGTTCTTCATTTGCATATCTAGCAAGAACCTCCATATTGCCAGTATCAGGTGCAGAACAATTAAAGATCTCAGAAGCAATTCCTGACATGCCCATTAACTCTGCTAAAGGAGCGTAGTCAAGATTGCTCATGCTTTCTCCCATAGGGTTCTCAGGCAGGAATAGATTCCACAGACCTTCTGACTTCGCTATTTCCTTCTTATCTTCAATGATTTGAGGAATCTGCCACCTATTCCCTTCTTTCGTGAATTCATCCATTTGGCGTGCATATATTTCTTCTGCAGGATAGATATGTTCATCTAAAAAATTAGAAATTCTTAGTTGTAGTTCTTTTGATCTTTCTGAAAATTCGAATCCCATTTGGTCCCTCCTTATAATTGATATGTATAATTTTATTGTGTAATATAAATGTGAGTTATATCTTAAATAAAATTAAGGATAAATCATAGAGACATATTCTTAGTTAGTCTATATGGAAAGTTCTTACACAATTAAACTCTATATTAATTTATGAATTTACAAGAAACTGATCTAAATTTATTTAAAGTTTTTAATGTAGTTTACACAGAAAAAAATCTTACAAAAGCTGGTGAAGTATTAGGCATAACGCAACCTGCAGTAAGTAATTCTCTTTCACGTCTAAGAGAAATGTTCAATGATGAGCTATTTATAAGATCTTCTAAAGGGATGTTACCTACTCCAGTAGCTCAAAATATTATTGGTGATATTAGGAACGCTCTTGGGTTAATTAATGACACAATTTCTCAAGCAGAATCATTTACCCCTTCCTCTTCAGACTTAGTATTTAAAATTTCTATAGGGGATAGTTCTGAGTATAGGCTTTTGCCTATATTGATAAAAGAAATAACAAAAAGTGCACCTAATATTTCTGTGGAGAGCTTTCTAATTCCAAGAAAGGAAACTCCAAGAGAGCTTTCTGCTGGAAATGTTGACTTTTGTATAGATCCTCCTGTGCATAGCGATAGTTATTTACGTCATCAAAAGATTTATGAAGATGATTATGTGTTGATAACAAGAAAGGGTCATCCAATTTCTAAGAAAAGAAAAATTACAATGGAAGAATATCTAAATCTTCAACATATGCATATATCAAACAGAAAAACAGGCATAGGTTTGGTAGACCTAGCTTTACATAAGTTAGGAGTATCAAGAAAAATATCATTAAGGTCTCAAAACTTTCTAGTTGCTCCTTTTGTTATAGAGAGATCTGATTTAGCTATAACTACTACAAGAGGTTTCGCAAAGGACAGAGGATTACAGGCTATTGAGCTTCCTTTTAAGATTGATCCGGTAGTATTACACCTATACTGGCATGAATCAAAAGATACTGACCCTTCAAATAAATGGATGAGAGAGCTTATGCTCAAAAGTTATGGTTTGCTCCATAAGGATTAAGTTGGTGCGGATGAGAGGACTCGAACCTCCACACCTTACGGCACCAGAACCTAAATCTGGCGTGTCTACCAATTCCACCACATCCGCTAAAGAATAAGCATTATAAACTTCTAATTTTTAGATGTCGCTTGTCAATTAATTTTTGATGTATGTAGACTCAAGGCTCTCTATTCTTGATTGTAAATTAAGCAATCTTTTATTGGTTTGTATTCTATAAGAATCAATTGATGCAATAGCTTCTTGTTGATCATCTATCTTTTGCCTTATAAAGCTCCTATCTTCTATAGAGTCTGACAGGGCTAGATCTGATTTGAGTTTATTAGAGTAATTGTCAAGCTTTCTTAGCTCTAAATCTAGAACTCCTTGTTTAGCAGATATCTCTTTTATCATTTTTTCTAAATCTACTAATGCGGTCTTAATTTCATTTAAATTTATAACATTTTCAGAAATCTGTTTTCTATTTCTTTTATTACTTAAATCCCAAAGTTTTCTGATCTCTTTATTTATAAATTTTAAGTCTTCTTCTATATTTACTGAAAAGTCTTTATAAGTATTGATTTCTTCATTTAATTGCTCTTCAAGAATACTTATTCTTTCAATAAACCCTTTACCCGTCTCTTGTTGGTTTCCAGAAGTATTCATAAATAAAATAAACAGAAGCGATAAACCAATCAAGTTAATAAAACCCAGAACTGTAGACAAGAGCATACCTGAACCTCTTAATTTCCTTGATGCTCTCAATGAAGTGCTCTGAGACCTTTCAGGCTTAATGTCTTCCTTGTTCTGATCGGGTTTTTTTTCGGGCATACTATAGATTTTCCTTTTAATAAATCTTTTCGAATATAAAATATAACTTTACACCTTGAATGTTAACATTTATGTTTATTGAAAAGGAATGAATTAAATAAAGAGGAAAGAATGAATTTTGAATTTTCGCAAGAACAAATGCAACTTAAAGAGGTTGCAAGAAGCTTTTTAGAAAAAGAAGAATCAGTAAAAAGAGCAAGAGATGTTTTAGAGGGGGAAGCAGCATTTGATAAAGACCTTTGGCAGAAAATTGTTGAAATGGGTTTTACGGCAACTTCCGTTCCTGAGGAATACGGGGGTTTAGGTCTGGGTTATCTAGAGCTGTGTGTTATCGCTGAAGAATTGGGTCGTAGTCTAGCACCAACTCCATTCTCATCTAGTATCTATCTAGCATCTGAAGCTATTCTTAATCTAGGTGATGAAAATAGCAAAAAAAATTATCTACCTCATTTAGCTTCTGGAGAAAGAATAGGTGCATTTGCGCATACAGAGTCAACTACTGCTCCAACAGAAGATAACATTAAATGTACTTTTTCAGATGGAGCCTTAAATGGATCAAAAATAGCAGTAGCAGACGGTGATGTAGCTAACTTATTCATAGTTTCTGCAAAGAATGCATCAGGAATAAGCCTGTACCTAGTAGATGGTAAAACTGAATCTGTAGAAGTTGTAAGTCAATCTACATTAGATCCTTCCAGATCCCATGCAAGCATATCCTTCAATAACACAAAAGCTATTGAGCTTAAATCTGAATGGGCAGACATAATGAATTTATTAGATAGAGCAGCTGTACTATTCTCCTTTGAACAACTAGGTGGCGCTGAAGCTTGTATGAATATGGCAAAGGAATACGCAATGGACAGGTATGCCTTTGGAAGGTCAATAGCTTCCTTTCAAGCAATTAAGCATAAGTTAGCTGACATGTATATTGCAGTAGAGCTTGCTAGATCAAATTGTTACTATGGTGCATGGGCACTAAGTACTAATGCACCAGAACTACCAACTGCTGCAGCAACCTCGAGAGTTAGTGCAAGTCAAGCCTATCATGAATGCTCTAAAGAAAATATACAGACCCATGGAGGAATGGGTTTTACATGGGAATTTGATTGTCACCTTTATTACAGGAGATGCAGGCAACTAGCTGCAAATATAGGAAGTCAATCTATTTGGAAAGATAAATTAATAAGCTCCTTAGAAAGAGCTAATCAAATATAGGAGAAGATTATGGATTTTAACGATACTCCAGAAGAAGCTAAATTTAGAAAAGAAGCATACGAATGGCTTAAATCTAATGCTTCTCTAAAGAAAGATCCTAAAGATAGTTGGAGATCAACATCCGAAGAAGAAGGCTTAAAAGAAGTTAAAGTTTGGCAAAAGAAACTGCATGAAGCGGGTTGGGCTTGCTTGCACTGGCCTAAAGCCTATGGAGGCAGAGAATCAACACCGATAGAAAGAGTTATTTGGGGACAAGAAGTTTCTAAATTTAAAGTCCCAGGAGGGTATCTTGAAATCGGACAAGGAATGGCTGGACCTGTGATGATGATGTACGCTACAGAAGAACAAAAGGAGCGATATCTTCCACCAATGGCCAAAGGAGAAGAGATATGGTGCCAACTCTTCAGTGAACCTGGAGCAGGTTCAGACTTAGCAGGATTAAAAACTAAGTCTGTTTTAGAGGGTGATACATGGACAATTAACGGTCAAAAGGTATGGACTTCTGGGGCACACTTTAGTGATTATGGAATTCTAGTTACGAGAAGTGACCCAAGTGCACCAAAGCACAAAGGGCTAACTTATTTCTTTTTAGATATGAAGTCTCCAGGAGTTGAAGTTAAGCCGATTAAACAAATATCTGGCGGTGCTAACTTTAATGAAGTTTACTTCACTGATGTAAAAATACCTGATAGCCAAAGACTAGGTTCAGTTGGTGATGGTTGGAAAGTGTCATTAACAACTTTAATGAATGAGAGGCTTGCTGTAGGTGATGCTTCAGGACCTGATTTTGAAGAAGCTTTCCTTTTAGCAAGAGGACAGGATTTAAATGGTCAATTGGCTATAGAGAACGGTGCCGTTAGGGAAAAATTAGCTGACTGGTATTGCCAGCAAAGTGGTTTGAAGTATGCAAAATACAGAAATATTTCTGCACTATCTAGGGGTGAAACGCCAGGACCTCAATCTTCTATTACTAAGGTTGTCAGTGGTAACAAACTGCAAGAAATAGCTAATTTTGGAATGGACTTATTAGACTCCGCTGGCATTGTAAGGTCAGATGAAGAGGGCGCTGACCAGTCTATGTACCAATTTGGATTCTATGGTGCTGCAGGAATAAGAATAGCTGGAGGAACTGATGAAATCCTTAAAAATATTATTTCAGAACAAGTCTTAGGAATGCCTCAAGATATGAGAGCTGATAAAGGTATACCATTTAACGAAATACCTACTGGTAATAAATAATAAGATAAACCAAGAGCCTGTAAACTCTTTCCTTAGCACTGAGTTTGCAGATTTGTTATGGAAAAACAGAACCCCATATTCTAAGAAATTTAAAGACAATTATTCTTCACTTAAGGGGCCAATAGAAGAATCCAAAGAAGTTTACATTAAAGCAAATAATCTAATTTCAAGATGGAAAAAATTAAACAAGGACGATTCTTTTACCATAGGAGAAATGGGATTTGGAACAGGTCTTAATTTCTTATTAACTTCATATGAATGGTTAGAAAAGTCAAAGAGTACTCAGACTCTTCATTATGTATCTATTGAGAAGTATCCTGTAAAAATTAAGGATCTAATAAAAGCACATTCTGAAAAAGAGAAAATAGAAACCTTGTGTAAAGAACTAATCTCAGATTATCCAGTAAATTGTTTAGGTAATCATAGGATCCTTCTAGGACAGGGGAGAATTCAACTAACCTTAATTTTTGAAGACGTACTAGAAGCCTTAGGATCTATAGACAAAACTCTCTTTGATGCATGGTATCTGGACGGCTTTAGTCCTGACAGGAATCCAGACATGTGGACTAAAAAAGTATTAAGTTATATTTCTGATTTAAGTCACAAAGATACTACTTTCTCAACATTTTCTTCATCTTCTTTGGTTAAAGAAAATTTAAGCAAAACAAATTTCAAGTTTGAGAAGATAACTGGGTTTGGTACTAAGAGACATATGCTAAAGGGGAAAAAGAAAGGTAATTTAAAAAGATCTCCAAAAAAGACTAAAAAAATAGCAATTATAGGTGCTGGATTAGCTGGATGCGTGCAAGCATATATTCTAAGTAAAAGGGGACATGAGATAGATTTATATGAAGAAAATAATACTTTAGTTGGTGGTGCATCTGGAAACCCTGTTCTAGTAACTTATCCTCGATTCTCACCAAATGACTCGCTACATTCAAGATTTTATTTACACTCATTTTTATTTTCTTCTAGGTTCTATAAGAATTTAGCAAGTCGAGGTTGGAGTAAAACTGGGGTTGTAGTACTTTCTTATGATGAACAATCAAGAGGAAGAGAAGCATTGCTGAATTCTCATAACGTTGATAAAAAACTCTTTAGAAAGATATCAAGAAATGAAGCATCTAAATTAACGGGAATAGATTTAGACTACGGAGGACTATTCTTCCCAAATGGTGGAATAATTTCTCCCAAGGATCTTTGTGAAGATATGGTTAACTCATCAAATGTAAATATCTTCTCTAAAAAAACTGTCTCAAATATTGAAAAGATTAATAGAAAGTTTTATATATCTATAAATGATGTAAATTATGAATATGATCATATCTGTTTGTGTAATTCCTTTGATGTAAATAAACTTATTAAATTAAATGGGATAAGCAAAAAAAGAGGACAAATAACATACTTAAAAGACACCCCAGGACTTGAAAACCTTAGGATGCCTATCTGCTCTCAGGGATATATTTCTCCCGATTTTGAATTGAATAAAATCTTAGGATCTACTTATAACGATTTCCTATCTCTTAGCATAAAACAAGGAGATAACCTTGAGAATATTAAGAATTTTAAAAAAGTTTATAAAGGAAAAGTTGAGGCAATTGGTGCTAGAGCTGGTTATAGAGCAGTTACTCAAGATAAGCTACCTTTCTGTGGACAATATCAAGGCTTTTATATAAATACAGGACATGGATCCAGAGGGTCAATTAGTATACCCATGACGAGTGTGTCTATAGCTGACGAGATAGATCAAAAACCAAATATTCTTCCTAGAAAAATTAAAAAGGCTATAAACCCAGAAAGGTTTAATTAAAATTTTCTATCGCAAGCGCAACTAGATTATTAATAGAGTCTTGGTCTTTTATATTCAAAGATCTATTGATCCGAGTAAAAGCGTACCAAATTACCTCGTTTGTTTTCGAATCATGGAATCTAATAGATATAACATCCTTCTCAGTTCTAATATATCTTTGGTCTCTAGCATATGAATATCTATTATTATAAAAGCCATAGCCGCCTAAATCTGAAGATCTCTCTACTTCCCTTTCTGAGCCTATCAAGAAATGAACTATCATATCTGATTCTTTAGATTCCTTTAGTCCCTTACTTTGTAAAGCTTGCTTAAGAGATCTTTCAACTCTTTGAATAAGTATGGGATTAATGTCAATCTCTAAATCTTCTCTAAGGATAGGTTTTTTAATAGTGAAGGAACTATAGTTAGATAAATTATAACTAGAGTCCCGATCAAACTCTATCTTAGGACTAGAAGCACAACCCAATACTAGGGCAAAGAAGGAAAGGGTAATAATTATTCTCATAAACATATTATATGAAAAAAATTAGAAAAATCTAAACCTCTTACCTAACTGTTTTTTACAACTTTCATATTGTATTTTATAACTGTCAGACTGTCTTTGTACTTTGTCAGCTACACTCATCAGCCAAGGTTTCTTTCTATAACTACCTTTTTTATAACCATTCCAGCCTTCATGATATGCTAAATATAAGGCCCTAGCATTGGTCATGGAGATACCTAACTTCTTGTGGCTTTTATAGTTGTACCAACCTATAAAATCTACAGCGTCTTCAAAATCATTTCTTTGCTTAAACCAGCCACCCCTTTCTTCAAGATATTCTGACCAAGTGCCATCAAGTGCTTGAGCATAACCTCTTGCGCTTGATGTTCTTTTCCATGGGATAAAACCTAAAAGTTTGGTCCTTTCTGGCCTAGCATCTGAAATAAAACTAGATTCCTGTTTAATAATTGCTAAAGAAACATGAATAGGAATTTTCCATCTTTCTTCTGAATTTTTTGCAGCTTTATACCAACTGTATTTTTCTTTAAAGATCTTACAAACATCTAAGGTATTTGTAGGAGGGTTGTTATAAGAACATCCAAGAATCAAAAAAAATAGGGGTAAGTAATATAATTTTTTCAATTTTTATATCCTAAAATATTTAATAATTCTTCTTCTTCGATAATAGGTATAGCTAGATCCGAGGCCTTCTTCAATTTTGAACCAGGGTTATCGCCCAGAACTAAAAGATTGGTCTTACTAGTTACGCCACTCACTACCTTTGCTCCTAACCTAATCAATTCCTCTTTAATTTGATTTCTTGATATTCCAGAAAAGGAACCAGTAATAACAACAACTTTTCCTGCCATAGAAGAATCTTCTTTCAACTTAATATTTTCAATTTTTATATATAGTTTTAGGCTTGATAGTAGTTCTTTGTTCTCTGGCTGTCTAAAGAACTCATATATATTTTTTGATGCAACTGGTCCAATGTCATTAATTTCTTGAAGATCTTCTTTGGAAGCAGCACTTAGTTCATCTAAACTTTTAAAATTAATAGACAAGTTTACAGCTGTTGTTTCTCCTACTTCTTTAATCCCAAGAGAGTATAAAAATTTGGACAGACTAATCTCTTTTGAATTATTAATTGCTAAAATCAAATTCTCAGCTGATTTCTTACCAAATCCTTCCAGATGAATTAAATCTTTTTTTTGTAAGGTGTATAAATCTAAGACCGAGTTTATCAATCCTTTCTCCATAAGAAGAATGATTATCCTTTCTCCTAGTCCATCTATATTCATAGCTGGTCTAGAAACGAAATGCTTTATTTTTTCAATTCTCTGTGCTTTACAATTGTTACCAGCAATGCAACGTAAAGCTGCCTCTTCATCTTCTTTAATCAGCTTCCCATTACAAGAAGGGCATTTTGATGGAGGTACAATTTTTTTTAAATTAATTTTCCTTTGTGAACTTAGAACCTCTATAATTTGAGGAATCACATCACCAGCTCTTTTAATTTTAACTTTATCCCCTACTCTTAAATCTAATCTCTTTATCTCATCAAAATTGTGGACGCTTGCATTAGAAATGCTTACTCCGCCCACACTTATAGGGCGTAATTCAGCAACGGGTGTGATACTACCAACTCTTCCTACTTGAAAAGATATAGCTTTAATTTCTGTTATACCAATCTCTGCTGGGAATTTTCTAGCTATAGCCCATCTAGGAGCTCTAGAAACTGTTCCAAGTTTTTCTTGAGAAGGTAGATGATTTAATTTATAAACAATTCCATCAATCTCATAAGGTAAAAGATCTCTTTCTTCAAGAATCTTAGAAAAATAAAGAGAACAAGATTCAAGGCTATCAGAAATAACTGAAATAGGGTTTACAGGCAATCCCCAACTCTTAAATATTTTTAATATATCAGAGTGATTATTTGGAAGGGTCGATAAGTTAGAGAAATAACCCAAACTATGTGCAAAAAATCTTAATGGTCTTTTAGAAGTAATCTTAGGATCAAGCTGTCTAAGGCTTCCTGCAGCAGCATTTCTAGGATTAGCAAACAGCTTTTCCTTATTCTTTTTTGCCAGTCTATTTATTTTAGTAAATTCATTCTTTTCTATGAAAACTTCCCCCCTTATCTCAATTTTTTCTGGATATGATTTATTCTTAACTAACTGCAAAGGGATACTCTTAATTGTTTTAATATTATGGGTTATATCTTCACCAACTTTACCGTCCCCTCTTGTAGAAGCATATAATAGGGTCCCATCTTGATAAAAAAGGTTAACAGCAACACCATCTAATTTAGGTTCACAAGAATATATCAAAGGGTCTTGGAGATTAATCGCTAACCTCTCCTTTATTCTTTTATCAAATTCTTCAAATTCTTCAGAACTAAATGCATTTTCCAAAGAAAGCATAGGTGCTCTATGCTCAATCTTTTTAAACCCTTCCATAGGCCTTGATCCTACCCTTTGAGTTGGGGAACTTTGATCTACTAAATCAGGAAATTCCTGTTCTAATTCTATAAGTTGTTTGAACAATTTATCATATTCTGAATCAGAAATTTTAGGTGCATCTAAAGTATGATATAGATGGGAATGTTTGATAATTTTTTCTGACAGGTTCTTAATCAGATTCTCAGCCCTTTTTGAATCCATGGAATTTATACTGCACTAGCCAGGATAAGTCTCTGAAACTCCTGTGCTTTCTGTCGCATATGCTCAATCATCTGATTCGTTAGAGAGTTTCTATCTTGATCTAGTATTTCAGAAGAAAATTCGTTAGATAGAAAACTTGCTACTTCTAGCATGAAGTCCAAAGCCTGAACTGGACTATTTGAATTAACAGGGTCTAGCACCAAAGCTATATCGTTTGTTTGTGATTCATTTAGAAAGTTACCTGGTTTTTTTCCATTAAGAATTGTGAAGCCTTCAGAATCCTTACTTAGTACCTTCAACAATCCTTTTGAGTTTAAATAGGTATCGTATTTTGATAGAGCCTGCGTAATAGTAACTTCTGTAAAGTTATTTATTTCATTTGTATTTAAGTGAACAATAAATAAATGGTGTTGTTTATTATCTTTTTTTGGTGTTTCTTCTGCTTCCTTCAAAGAGTCTTCTTCTATTCCTGATTGTAATTGTTCGTATTCTGAAAACCACTTATCTTCTAATTCTGTTAATTCAGATTCAGAGTGTTCATACAGAGAAGGATCAATCAAATCTACTTTTATTGATTGACTGTTAGTCTTATAAGCCCTTCTAATACCATCAATTATGACTAAAGCTAGAAAGAATCCAATGACAATACTAAGAATTTCACTTAAATTCATTTTAACTCGCTGCTAACTTAATGGCCTGATCAACATCTACAGCTACCAATCTAGATACTCCGGGTTCTTGCATGGTGACACCCATCAGATGCTTACTCTGTTCCATAGAAATCTTGTTGTGAGTAATATAGACAAATTGTATCTTTTCTGACATTTCCTTAACTAAGTCAATATACCGCATTGTATTTAAATCATCTAAAGGTGCATCCACTTCATCTAACAAACAAAAGGGTGCTGGATTAAGTTCAAAAAATGCAAATACAGTGGCTATAGCAGTTAGAGCCTTTTCGCCTCCTGATAGTTGTGAAACGCTGGAATTCCTCTTTCCAGGCGGTCTAGCTGTTATCCCTACCCCGGAAGTTAGTAAATCATCCCCTAAAAGAATCAATTCTGCATGACCCCCTCCAAATAATTTAGGAAAGGATTTTGCTATGCTTTGGTTTAATTTATCGAAAGTATCTTTGAAAGTTGTTCTAGTTTCCTTATCAATCTTCTGAATAGCTTTCTCTAAAGTAATTAACGCCTCTGCAAGCTCTTCATGTTGGCTATCTAATTGCTCTTTTCTCTTACTCTCTTGATCAAATTCTTCTTTGGCAGCAAGATTTATAGCACCTAGTCTACTAATTCTTCTTTCTATCAAAGCGATTTCTTCAGTAAAGTGCTTAGAATCTTGTCCGTCTAATAACTCGTCTAGTAGATCTTTTAAATCCTTCCCTGAATCTTTTATTTGTGATTCAATATTTTCAGTCTCAATTTTTGATGCTTGTTTATCTAGCCTTAAAGTTTCTAAAGATTCTCTTAATAAAACTGCCTCTTGTTCTTTTTCTATCTTTTCACGTTCTTTTTGTTGAATATCTTCTGAATTCTTATCCATTAACTTTCTTAGTTCCTGGAGTCTTTTTTCAAGAATCAGTCTCTCAGATAAAAGTTTTTCAAGTTCCTTTTCAATTTCAACAATAGGATTAGTCAATTCTGACATTTGGTTTTCTAAATCTTCATTATTCTGCTCAAGTGAGATTATTGCGTCCTTAATATGGTTACTTTGATTAGAAATAGTGGCAATATTTGCTTGTATTTCTGCAAAGCTTTCAGTTTTGTGCAGAATATTAATTTTCTCATCTTTAGAAGAAGCATCACGTCCAGTAATGAAATTTTCCAATACTTTAGCTAACCGGCTAGGCTCATCTTTCATCTTCCTTACATCTGAATTTATAGAAGAAAACTTATTTAATAAATCTTCTAATTGTTTAGAATTTAGTTTGCCTTGCTTGATAAGCGATGAGATCTGCTCCGTCCCATTTAAGAGGTCTTGTATGATTATTTCAGAATTGTTTATAAAAGTTACCCACTCTCTTTCTAAAATTTCTAATTCTGGGCTTCTCGCTGGTGAACCTATTGAATCCTTCTTTAAAGAATTTAACTCATCTTTAATCGTCTTTAAATCAATCTTCGCATTGTTTGATTCTTCGATTAATAATTCTAATTCTTCTTCTTTAACTGAAATATTATCTTTATTAAAAGATAATTGATCTTTAAAGCTTCTAAGGGAGTCTCTCTTAAGTTGGATATCTTGTTCATGTCTAGAAATCTCTGCTCCTAAACTATAGAATTCTTGCTGAACCTTCTCAAAGTCGTTTTGCAGTTCAACCTGCTTTGTTCTGAGGTTTAATATTTCTGAATCTGAGGAGGTTTTAGATGTGTTTGCTTCTTCTACTCTTAACTCCTGAGCTTTTACTTTCTCTTGTTTTTGGTTTAAATCCTCAAATATTTCTTTCCATTTAGAAACTAAAAGCAAAGCTTGAGTATGTTTTTCTTGCTTTCTATACTCCGAATATTTCTCTGCAGCTTTTGCTTGCTGATTTAATTTTAGTAATAATCTTGAGATTTCATCTCTTAAGTCATCTAACCTGGATAAGTTTTCTTTAGTCTTTTTAATTCTAGACTCAGTCTCTTTTTTTCTCTCTAAGTACTTAGATATTCCTGCAACTTCCTCTATGTGTCCTCTCATTTCTTCAGGTTTTGCACTTACCAATTGAGAAATCATTCCTTGTTCTATAATTGCATAACTTCTAGGGCCGAGTCCAGTACCTAAAAAAACATCTGTTATATCTTTTTTCCTGCAATTTGTTCCATTTAAATAATAATTTGACTGCCCATCAAGTTCTACAGTTCTTTTAACAGAGATTTGAGAATAATCAGAATATTCTCCTCCAATCCTTCCGTCTGCATTATCAAATAATAATTCTACAGAAGCTCTTGATAGTGCTTTTCTTGATGAAGATCCATTAAAGACCACATCATTCATTGAGTCGCTTCGTAAATTCTTAGCTGAACTCTCTCCCAATACCCATCTGACTGCATCGATAACATTGGATTTCCCACAGCCATTTGGTCCAACAATAGAGGTCATATTTGAAGGGAAGGAAACTGAGGTAGGATCCACAAAAGACTTAAAACCAGAAAGTTTAATTGAACTTAATTTCATATTTTAATTTTCTTAGAGGGTAGAAGTTCATCTCTCGTGAAGAAAGAAGTAATGAAATCAAAATTTCATTCATTTGAAATGTTAGTCTAGTCTATTTGTTAGAACTAAACTACTGATTTTTTCTTTTATTTATTAGCTCTATAAGTTTAGCTAATTCCCTTTTATCTGCTTCAGAATTTAGATATTTATATGCTTTATTCATTACATTTAAAGACTCTTCATATTTATTCTCATCAATCAGTTTGAGACCTTTTAAAGTTAAGGCAGGAGCATTATTAGGATTAATCTCTAGAGACCTATTTAATAAAATCTCTACTTTAGGAGAAAATTTAGCCCCTCTAGATAAATATAAATTCTGTGCATATTCTGCAAATACTTTCTCAGAAGAGATAAAATTCTTTTGTCTTATAAGAGATTCAAAAAATAAATTTGCTACATTAAATTTGCTCTCAATCCTTAATTTTGAAGCCAAGCTATACAGCTGATCTGCTCCTAAATCATTCTGGGAAACTAATTTCTTAATCTCATACTCCAACCCTCCTCTTTTTTCTTCTTTTTTTTCTTCAGAAGCAAGATAGTATTCTGAAATCTTTTTATTCAACTCTAGATAAGCCAGATTTTTAGTGCCACCTGTTAAGAAATACACAGATATAGAAGAAATAACTATCAGTAATGATAAAATAGCCTTTACTTGTATCTTGTTTTTTTTTATTACAAAAAGAGTTATTAAAGTTATATAAATAATAAATATAGAGAATACAAGCATCATAGAAAGTTAATTAAGTCTTCTAGATCTCAAATAGAAAATAACTAATAAAGTCAAAATTACTAGTAAAAATGGACCCAACCAGATAGCAAAAGTGAGGTTATTAATTGGAGGATTATAAACAATGTAATCTCCATATCTATCTACTAAATATTTTTTAACTTCGGACTCTGAGTTTCCAACTTTAACTAATCTATATACTTCTAATTTTAAGTCCTGAGCAATTGGGGCATTAGAGCCAGCTAGATTAGAGCTCTGACATTTAGGACATCTTAAATTTTCAATTAGACTTAAAAAAATTAGCTCTTTTTCAGTATTCTCGAAAGGATACATCTCGTGATTAGAAATACTGAGATCTTCAGAATACAAATAACTTAAACTAAATAGTAAAATAAAAAAAATTTTAGAATCACACAGTTTATTCATAAATTACATCTTGGAATTTTTCATTCCAGATTTTCTGGTTTAACTCTCCTACATGCCTCACTCTTATTTTCCCTTTTTTATCAATTAAAAAGGTTTCTGGCGCTCCATAAACACCTAAATCTATTGCTAATCTTCCTTTATCATCAAAAATGCTAAAAATAAATGGATTGCCATCGTCTTTTAATAATTTCATAGCCTTTTCACGATCATCTTTATAATTTATTCCATAAGTATTAACTTTTTCCTCCGCCTTCAGTTGCATTAAAAATGGATGCTCTATCTTGCAAGTTATGCACCAAGTTGCCCAAACATTCATTATAGCTGGCAACTTGATATCGTTAGGTGTAACTACTTCATGCATGTTTTCTAATTTTTCTAAAGAGAAATAAGGGATGTCTTTCTCAATTAAGACTGATGTCAATTCTTTATTATTATTTGATAAGAAAGAATATAAACTAAAAATTAATAATAAAGACACTACTAGAGGGAATAGGCTTAAAAATCTTTTCATTTTTCTTCTACTCGAATTCTTCTACCCGATAAAAAGGATCCTATCATTATAAAAAAAGCTCCTAGCCATATAAACCTTATGAATGGTTTTATTTGAATTTTTAAGGACCATGTCTCTCCTGTTAAATTTTCGCCCAAAGATATGTAGTAATCTTCTAATAGTCTTACTTTTATACCTGCTTCAGTAGTTTTTTGTCCACTAGCTAAATATGTTCTTTTCTCTGAAATAATTTCTTCCTGATTCATCTTGAAGCTAGCAACTTTAGAGAAATAATTTGGTCCCAGTTGATCCTCAACCTTATTAAAAGTAACATCTCCTTTTTCAAACTCGTAAGATTCTCCTGGCGAAAGGATAATCTCTCTTTCAAAAGAATGAGATGTTACAACTCCTATTCCTAAAATCATAATTGCCATTCCTAAGTGAGAAAGAGCAACTCCTGCTTTTCTCTTAAAAAAAATAATTGTTTTACTTTTTGTCCTTAAAAAGACTGGTACAAAAACCCCTGAAGTTATCCAAACAAACAAGAAGATACAAATTACTAAAATGAAACTTAAACTTTCATAAATTATTAAAAGAATAAGTGACAGCAACATAACCCCATAGATGCTAGTCTTAATTATCTTATTTAGGCCAAATGAATTGTTTGTTTCTTTCCAGTCAAGTATTAAAGCTAACCCTTGAACCAAGCCTAGAATTAAAGAAAATGGTAAGATCAAAGTATTAAAGTACGGCGCGCCAACTGATATTTGTTTTCCTTGAGTAAATGCTTCATATATTAGAGGAAATAGAGTTCCGAATAAGATAGATACTGCTAGAATTACTAAAAAAATATTGTTAATTAGTAAACTAAATTCTTTTGAATTTATTGTATATAAATTAGGTGGTGATCTATTTGTAAACTTAAATGAATAAATTAATAATGAAGATATTACAAAGAAACTGAATATACCCAAGATAAATAAACCTCTTTCTGGGTCTAGTGCAAATGCATGAACAGATGTAAGAACGCCTGATCTAACTAAAAAAGTTCCTATAAGGCTTGAAGCAAAAGCTAAAATAGACAACATGATTGACCAATTTACAAAAACATTTCTTTGGTTGGTTGCTATAAGAGAATGAAAAAGAGCCACAGAAAAAAGCCAAGGCACAAATGCAGCATTTTCTACTGGGTCCCAGAACCACCAACCCCCCCAACCTAATTCATAGTAAGCCCACCAACTACCTAAGGCTATTCCTGCAGTTAAAAACGAACATGAAAATAAAGTCCAGGGTCGTGCCTGGCTCGACCAGATTCTTGTATTTGTACTAGTTAACATTGCTGAAAGAGCTATGGAAAATGGTATTACCAAGCCTGAATAGCCCATGTATAAAAGGGGTGGATGTATAGTGAAAGCTATATCTTGAAGGGAAGGATTGAGGTCTGAACCTTGTAGTGGGTGGACAGGTAAAATTCTTTCGAAGGGGTTGGATGTAAAAACTGTAAAGCAAATAAAAGAGAAAATTACTAGATTGGCAATAGAAAAGGTAATGTTTGTAAAATCAGTGTTTTCTGAGGAAGTAAAAATATAAGCAGAAATCCAAAAGGCAAAGCAAACCAACCATAAAAGTAAAGAGCCTTCATGACCTCCCCAAGCAGCTGCCAACTTAAAATAAATTGGAAGTTCAGTATTTGAGTTGAGAGCAATATATCTTACGGAGAAATCATCAACTAAAAAACAGTAAATAAGTATTACTAAAGATAAGAATAGAGATAAAGAAGTAGAAATAGAAAGAGCAGTAATAGAAAAATTAAACTCTTGTCTAGTAAAGTAATTTATTAAAGGAAGAAATACAGCTATTACAGTAAAGAATAGTGCTGACACTAAAAAGAGATAACCTAGCTCTGGAATCATTCTTTTTTATTTAAAATCTTAGCCACCTCAGGTGGCATATAGTTTTCATCATGTTTTGCAAGTATTTCAGTTGCAATGAAAGTATCTTTATTGCTGTTCAAAGTACCCTTTGCAACTACACCTGCACCTTCATCAAAAAGATCAGGAAGTATACCGGTGTAAATAACTCGTAAAGAATTCTGGAAATCAGTTACAAGAAAAGATATTTCTAAAGTATCTTTGGATTTAATTAAGGTATTCTCAACTACCATACCTCCTATTCTTATCTGCCTTCCTTCTTCAATATTTGAAGATAGGATATCTGAGGGAGAATAAAAAAGATCTAGATTATTTGAAAGAGCTCTCGTAATCAGCACTATTGATAAAATTGAACCTATCAGGATAGATATTAAAATATATAATCTATGTTTTCTTATAGGATGCAAATTAACTCCTATTCTTTATTTTAATTTCTTTAGATACCTTTTTAATTAAAATAAAAGGTAAAGATATATTAAGAGATATCAATGCAATAAATATAAAAAAGCAAGACCACACGTACAAACCAGAGCCGTCCATAAATATTAATTCTCTTAAATATTCCATTCTTTCATGTATTAAATAAATTTCTAACCCAATTTTTTTCTCTTTCGCGTATTAAAACTTCAGCTTTTAATTGTAATATCAGGATAGAAAAGAACATAAAATAAAAACCTAGAACACAAACTAGTAAAGGAAGGTACATTTCTGGAGACATTGAAGGCGATTCAGTTAACTTAAATGTAGAAGGCTGATGTAAGGTCTGCCACCAATCAACAGATTTTTTAATTATAGGAATAATGCCAACACCAACAATAGATAAGATCGAAACTGCTCTATCAGCTTTTACTTTATTGTCTATAGAAGAATGCAAACCAATAATTGCAAGGTATATAAAAAACAATATCAGCGTTGATGTGAGCCTTGCATCCCATACCCACCAAGTTCCCCAGGTTGGTTTTCCCCAGATTGAACCAGTAATTAAAACTAGGAAGGCAAAAGTTGCTCCAATATTACAAGCTGATTTTATTAACATACCCGCAATCTTTGCTCGCCAAATTAGATTTATAAATCCACAAACTGCCATGAAAATAAAGATTGATTGAGACAAAATAGCAGAAGGAACATGTATATATATTATTCTATAAACATCGCCCTGTTTATAGTCAGAGGGAGAATAGCCAATACCCCATACTAACCCCCAGACTAAAACAAGAAATGAAATTAAAAATAACCAAGGGAGTGCTGAACTTGACCAGCGATAAAAATATGGAGTTGAACCCATAGAAATCATCCACCGCTTAATTGTGTTAAACAATCTATTCATAGTATAGCTTTATAGCCTCTGAGGTTAATAAACAAAGAACAGGAATCCCAATAGATACCATAGCTCCCATAAGAAGCAGATAACCTGAGTAAGGCTGGCCATCTAAAGCAAGATTTAAAACATTAGTTCCGAACAGTAATGTCGGAATAGAGAAAGGCAGGACTATTACAGCGGTTAAAATAGCACCTTTTCCTAATGAAAGCGCTGAGCCTAGTGCTCCTAATAAACTCAAAAATATAGTACCCAGTGTAAGACTTACTAACAGAGCTACAAATATATTTAGAGGAAGAAATAAAAAAATAGAAGCCAACAAAGCGGCTATTAATATCGGCCCTCCAGTTACCATCCAATGGCAAAATACTTTTGCGAATATCAACATAAATGATGGCTCTGTATCGATAAAAAAATGGTCTAGAGTGCCATCCATATAATCTTCATTAAAAATACTTTCTATTGCTAATAAAGATGACAATAAAGTTGCTACCCATATGATACCTGGAGCTATATTCAACAAGAAAGTTCTTTCAGGGCTTAAGGAAATAGGAAAGAAAGTAATTACTATCAAAAAAAATATAAAAGGCATCAGAAAAGTCGCTGATCTTCTAAAAGCAATAAGAAGATCTCTTTTAATAATTAATTTCAACCAAAGAAGTGTCATGTTATATCTAAATTTAGTTGTTTAGCTCTAATACCCGATTCCCCGTGGCCTGTAATTAAAAAACTTGCGCCCTCTTTATTCAGTTCTGAAATAAAGTCTTTCACTAACTCTATACCATTATTATCCATAGCTGAAAAAGGCTCATCTATTAAGTAAAAAGAACTCTTTTTAACGAACCACCTTGCTAATGCAACTCTTTTTCTTTGTCCCTCAGATAAATTACCAGCAAGCCTATTTACATCTTTTACTCCTACTCTAGCTAATAAATTAGACATTTCTTCTCTTTTTAAATTCTTCTTTGGATAAAATAGCTCAAGGTTCTCTTTTGCAGTTAAAAGGTTTTTTATAGCAACTTTATGACCTTGATAAAAGGCCATATGTCTTATTTTTGATGTTTCTTCATTTCCTGGTATGGGCCAATTAACTTCTCCACTGTTTAAAGCAATTAAGCCAAGTACAGCTCTAAGTAAAGTTGTTTTACCTGAACCGTTTGACCCAATTATTTCGAGATTCTCTCCCGAAATAACTTCAAAATTTATATCGCTGAAGATTATTTCATTAGATCTTCTACAGCTAAGATCTTTAACTTTTAAGCGAGGACTCATTTGAGTTATACATTTTAACAAACTTTTGTTACTTTCTATATTAAGAGAGCTTAAAGAAAATTTAACCACAAGCCCTAATTGACTTACAATTAGTGAAACAAGGTGATTTTATGAAAAAAATAATTTTCTCTGAAAGAACTTCTATAGAATTTGTAGAAGAAGATAAATTTCTTGCACCCAAATTTGATGCTGATGGCTTAATACCTGTTGTAGTCACTGATAAAGGTTCTGATGAAGTGATGATGCTTGGCTATATGAATGAAGAATCTCTAAAGAAAACTATCTTAACAGGAGAAGCATACTACTGGAGCAGGAGTAGAAAAAAAATATGGAAAAAGGGATCAACCAGCGGTATGAAACATATTGTAAAAGATATACTAATAGATGATGACCAAGATGCTTTATGGATTAAAGTTATAATAGAGGGCTTAGGGGCAAGTTGTCATGTAGGATATAAATCTTGTTTTTATAGATCTGTTAAAAACGTAACAAAAGATGGAATAAAACTAGAATTCACTGAAGATAAGAAAGTTTTTGATCCGGAAATTGTTTATCCTGGAACGGAAAATCCTACAAAATTATAAGTAATTCTGTAAAAAGCCAATAAGGAGATAAGGAACGAATCAATAATAAATTGTTAGAATACTTTTTAAAGGCCCCGTTAGCTCAGTCGGATAGAGCGCTGGATTCCTAATCCAGAGGCCATAGGTTCAAATCCTGTACGGGGCACCAGAAAAATATGAATTGGAAGAACGAAACAATAGAAATAAAAAAAAGAAGATTACTTGCTAAAAAACAAGGAGGCGGCAAAGCTGTTGATCTTCAGCATGCTAAAGGACGTCTTACTTTAAGAGAACGAATAGAGATGCTATTGGATAAAGATTCCTTTCAAGAACAAGGAGAAATAGCTGGTGGCTCTGAAACCAATGAAAAGGGAGAAATAGAATCTTTAACTCCTGCTAACTTCATACTAGGTTTTGGAAAAATTGATGGGAAGCAGGTAGTAGTTGGAGGAGAAGATTTTACAGTTAAAGGAGGTTCTCCAAATTCTGCTGGACTTAGGAAGAGCGTCTACACGGAAGAACTAGCCTTAAAGTATAAAGTTCCCTTAATAAGACTCCATGAAGGTGGAGGAGGTTCTGTTGCAGGACCTGGTAAAAAAAGTAAAGGTTATGGTGGAGACCCAGTATTTTCAAAATCAAGATTTAAATCAATTGCAGATACTCTCAGAGAAATTCCTGTAGTTTCTGCTGCATTAGGTCCAGTTGCTGGTATGCCAGCTGCTAGATTTGTTGCCTCTCATTTTAGGGTAATGACTAAACAAACAGCTCAAATCTTAGTAGCAGGACCGGCAGTGGTAGAAAGGGCTTTTGGTAAGAAACTTACAAAAGAAGACCTTGGAGGATCTCAAATCCATAAACTCAATGGAGTTACTGATAATGTTGCTGATTCAGAAGAAGATGCTTTTAGGCAAATTGCTAAATTCTTATCATTCTTTCCTCAAAATGTTTACGAGCTCACTCCCAGAATTAACTGTGATGACCCCTACGATAGAGAAGAAGAAGCATTAATCTCAATAATTCCTAAAGAAAGGCAAAAATCATATGAAATGAGGGACATAATTCAATTAATTTGTGATAAAGGTTCATTCTTTGAAATAACTAAATCTTTCGGTAGGGGAATTATCACAGGTTTTGCAAGAATAAATGGTTATGCCATTGCTATCTTCGCTAACGATTCTAATTTTTATGCTGGTTCTATGTCAGCAGATGGCGCTCAAAAAACTACTAGATTTATAAAATTATGTGACACTTTTAATATTCCAATAATAAGTTTAGTTGATGAACCGGGCTTTCTTATAGGGCCTAAAGCTGAAAAGGAAGGAACTATTCTTCATGGCACGCAAGCAGTTTTGGCTTGTACAGAATCAACTGTTCCTTGGACTACCGTCATGATTAGAAAATCCTTTGGAGTTGCAGCTGCAGCTCATTATGGACCTGATGGGTATGTCTTGGCTTGGCCCTCTTCTGAATCTGGCCCCCTTCCCTTAGAAGGAGGTGTAGCTGTAGCTTTTAAAAAGGAAATTGCAGCAGCAAAAGATCCTGAAGCGAAAAGGAAAGAGCTGGAAAGTAAAATGGCTAAAAACCAAGACCCTTTTCCGCGGGCTGAAGCATTTTCAGTGCATGAGATCATAGACCCTAGAGAAACAAGGAAGTATATATCTCTCTGGGCTGAAAGAATTCAACAACAACTTAAAACGTCAATAATTAAGCGTAATTCTTAATTACGAAATAGCTTAACTTTCTTGAAACCTAATATATACTAATCCTTCATAAAGAGGAGTGTGGAACATGAAAACATATGAACAATTTTATATAAATGGAGAGTGGGTAGACCCAATAGAAGGTGTTAATTCTTTTGATGTACTTAACCCAGCAAATGAAGAAGTAATAGGCACTATTGCAATGGGTAGTGCTGCTGATGTTGATAAAGCTGTTGAGGCAGCTTCTAATGCTTTTAATTCGTTTAGCCAGACAAGCGTTGAAGAAAGACTAGCAATTCTTGGTAAGATAGTTGAGGTTTACCAGTCTAGATATGATGAGATAGCAGAAACAATATCTTCTGAAATGGGTGCTCCTTTATCTTTATCTAAAGCAGCCCAAGCGGCTACTGGACTAGGACACTTTGCCCAGGCAATAGAAATATTACAAGGATTTGAATGGGAAGAAACTAAAGGTAAAACCTTGCTAAGAAAAGAACCTATAGGTGTTGTAGGTATGATCACTCCGTGGAACTGGCCAATTAACCAGATTTCCTGCAAAGTTGCGCCAGCTTTAGCTGCCGGCTGTACAATGGTTCTTAAGCCAACCGAAATAGCTCCCTTAAACGCTATGCTTTTTACAGAAGTAATACATGAAGCTGGTGTTCCAGCTGGAGTTTTTAACCTAGTTAATGGAGATGGACCAACAGTTGGAGAAGCTATGTCTGCTCATACAGGAATAGACATGATGTCTTTTACAGGATCTACAAGAGCCGGGATAGCTGTTGCTAAAGGTTCAGCTGATACAGTGAAAAGAGTTGCTCAAGAGTTAGGTGGAAAATCAGCAAACATAATTCTAGATGATGCTGATTTTGAATCTGCTATTACTGGTGGTGCTAGACATTGCTTTAACAACAGTGGGCAGTCATGTAATGCACCCACTAGAATGCTAGTACCTGAATCTAGGCACGACGAAGCAAAAGAAATTGCTAAGCAAGCAGCTGAAGCTACTAAAGTTGGAGATCCTTTTGCTGAAGATACAGGAATTGGTCCGGTTGTTAGTGAAGTTCAATTTAATAAGATACAAGGTCTTATCGAAAAAGGGATTGAGGAAGGTGCTGAGCTAGTTTCTGGAGGGCCTGGAAAACCTGACGGTTTAAATGCTGGTTATTACGTTCGTCCAACTGTTTTTGCTAATGTTAATAACGACATGACAATAGCAAGAGAAGAAATATTTGGCCCAGTGTTGTCTATTCTTCCTTATAAAGATGAAGAAGAAGCTGTCCAAATAGCAAATGACACTGAATATGGTCTTTATGGTTATGTTTCATCAGGTGACGTAGAGCATGCCAAAAAAGTAGCAAACCAAATTAGAGCAGGTAGTATTGCTATTAATGGTGCACAAGCAGATTTTACTGCTCCTTTTGGAGGATATAAACAATCAGGTAATGGAAAAGAATGGGGCCCTTTCGGGTTTGAAGAATTCCTCGAAACAAAAGCTGTAGTTGGTTACGCCGACTAATGTGATTAATATAAAAAAAGAGCCGCTGTTGCGGCTTTTTTTTATACTTGATTAATCAATCTTTCTCCAGATTTAAAACGTTTGTAATTTTCAACAAACAAATCTACCGCTCGCTGAGGAGCTCTAGGTCCCCACGCAGAATCGTGAGGCGTTATAAAACAATTTTTTAAATCCCATAGCTCTGAATCCGCCGATAAAGGTTCAGGATCTGTTGTATCCAACACTGCACTATCTATTTGTCCTTCTTTTAAGGCTTTAATTAATGAAGGCTCATCAACTGTTTCTCCTCTACCTACATTTATAAACATCGCACTTTCTTTCATTTCTTTAAACTGTGGTGAAGAATAGGTTTTTATAGTCTCACTTGAGGCAGGAAGGCAATTAACTATATAGTCCGACTTTACCAGCATTTCCTCCAAACTCTCTGGCTTATACAGTCTGTCTAAATTAATGTCTGATGAATGTGTTCTTTTAGTTGCTAAGACCTTCATTCGGAAAGCTTTAGATAGCCTTGCTACCTCCTTCCCTATACCACCAAAACCAGAGATCCCTATTGTCATATCAGTAAGCTCTCCTATTGAGGTCATAGGTTCCCACTTTTTTTGTTTCTGGAGTTCTATATGTTCGTCTATAGATTTAGCTCTTCTTAATATATGCGCAAAAACATATGAAGCAATTGGAATGGCATGTATTCCTCCTCCGTGTGAATAAAAATTTGTTTTTTCGATTAAAATCTGAGCAGTTTTACTTTCTATGCCTGCCCAAGACCCTTGAATAAAAGAACAACCATGAATTACATTTAAATATTTCTTAAAATATTTGTTATCCGTTTGGGCTTTAAACATAACTTCATACGAAATAAAAACTACTTCAGGTTTTCCTTGACCCTTAATAATATTAGCCGAAGAATCAATGATAATAAGATCATTTTCATCGAATAGATTATCAAAATTAGACTTGAAAGAATTATAAGTAGTCTGACTTAGACAAACCTTCATCTTTATTCCAACTTTCCTTTATCCCTGAGGTTTTTCCTTATATTAGTAGCGCTTATATTAGTTATATCTTCTTCAAAAATCTCTTCTTCAAAAACATAACCCACCCCTCTTCCATAGGTAATATTTACTATATTGGGAACGAGCATGATCTCATAATTCTCTCCCCTAACAAATCCTTCTTTTGAAAGGCCCTTTTCAATATTTTCACAAACTACTTCCCAATTAAAAGGATTATCATCTTGGTCTACTCCTCCAGAAGAATTATGTACATCTCGTACTTGGATAATAACTTGTCCTGTTTTTTTTATAGACCTTTTAAATAATGCCTGATGACCTTCATGCCAAGGCTGCCATCTACCTAGCATTAATACTGAGGGTTCTTTCCAATTAAACTTCATCTCTTAGTTCTTTTGCTATATTAATATGATTGTGGTCATTCCATTCGGTAATATGGAACTGTACTGAATTCGGAGGTTCAAACATATCGTTTGTATCTTCAAATCTACCTTTCTTTATAGTGTCTAGCCAAATAACTACGTCAGGATCAAATATATTTCTTGTTTCCATAGTTGGACAAACAAAATCGCATATAACAAATCTATTATGAGCACTTTCAAAATCTGCTAAGTTCTTCATTCTTAAACTCTGACGTACCCTCCCTTCATCGCTGAAATCCCAATCTCCAGCCATAGTCCTAACTTTATCTGCATTGTACCAAGCAGCTTCAAGCAAGGGTTGTAATCTCTCCGAAAGGTAGGTTTTTCCACTTCCAGGTAGGCCCATAACTAAGATTTTCATAATTGCTCTAGTTTACCTTTAACTTGTTCTTCTGTAAGCCCAAATTCATCAAGAGAATAAACATGGGAATTAGCTTGCTTCCTTTTTTGTGTCGACGAATCAATGAATGTCTTAATATCTTTCTCTAAATTATCACCATAACTTATATCAAATCTTTTATAGATGGTTTTGATCTCATCAAGAGGATTTTCTAATAAATCTTGATAATCTATTTCTATGAATTGATTTGTAGAAAGAGATTTTACTTGCTCCCTATTTCTCTCTTCTAATTTACTCCAAAAATTAAGCATCTGTTTTCCAATATCATAATTAAAATTATTAGAAGAAAATCCCTTTCTGACTTTAGCAGTTAAACTACATATAGAAGGAATGGTCTCTAACGGGTCTCGTCTTAGAAGAATAAATCTTGCATTTGGATAGATCTTTAGAATCGTTTCAATACCTCCAAGATGACTTGGGTCTTTTAAAAGCCAATATTCAGGTTTTTTTTGTTCTTCTAAAACTCTGAGGAATTTTTTGTGCCACTTAAATGTATTTGTCTTATCTACATCTAATAAAAAGTTTAAATAGCTCGGGATATTAGCCATGTAGAAATAATAAATGCTTGTAAAACTTATTGTGTTAATTAAGAGGCATTCTTCAGGGTCTCTAGCTTTTATAGGATGAATAATCGACAATCCCGGCATTATAATCTTTTGGAACAGTAAACTAGCGGAGGTAAGAAAAATTCTTCTGAGATATCTTAGCGATCCCACTTTAACTAAAGGCAGTGGATTCATCATTTCCCAAAACAGCGGACTCCTGTTCCTTATATCCTTGCTTAATATATTAAATAGAAAAGTTGTGCCGGAGCGAGGAAGCCCTATAACAAATAAAGGGTCAGATATTTCAATATTAGATAAATTGGAATGATAATCGGATATTTGCGACCTAATTTTTAAATGTTTTGAAATTTGATACCTTACTGCTATCTTCCCAAATAAACTGAGATCGGCTTCATTTACTAGGGAATTTAAGAGCATATCTAAAGGAACTTGGTAATCATCCCCTCCCAAGTTCTTTTTATCATATGAATATAAGATTCTTTGCTTTTCTAGAAGCATAAAAAAACTGAATTACTTTAATTTCTCCAAATCCCTTGGTTCACAGGCATGTACTTGTTTATATCTTCTTTAGATCCCAAAATTACTGCAATCTCTCCGTACAGGCCGCCAAGCTCCTTCAGCTCTCCATTAACCTTTAAAGGTTCAAAAGTAGTTTTCTTAGAAAAATTTTTTATATATTGAAAGGACTGTCTATCATTCATACTTCCTTTTGAAGAGACAATATTGATACCTTTAATTTTGCCTTTTTTTGAAATAAAGAACTCAAACCCAACTTGTGTTTTGCCAGAAGTTGCATTTTCTGGAGTCTTAACGAATTTTGAAACATTTGTTGCTGTACAAAATAGCATCTGACAAATTCTTGCATCTCCTGCTTTCTGTTTTGGCCATTCATTTAAACTACACTCGTCTTCTATACAAGACAAACAAGTTGAATGTGTTCTATCTCTTAAATTTTGAATTTTTATTATGTATTCAGGAAGTAGTTGTTTATCTAATTGGCAAGAAATTTGTTCTCCCAATGTGTAGAAAGATAAAGTTATAGAAAGAACTAAGAAAAGACCCTTAATCATGCACACAGTGTACTAATAAAAGTAATTTTTTCCAAAAAAAGGTGAAGTCCTTAGTAATATCAGTTTTTTTAATTACATTAAGAATGGCGGAGAGGGAGGGATTCGAACCCTCGATAGGGGATTACCCTATACTCCCTTAGCAGGGGAGCGCTTTCAACCACTCAGCCACCTCTCCTATTCCATTGGGATGCCAATTCTATCGTTCTATTATCATTTAGGATAGTTAAAAGAATTTGAAATCAGAGAAAGAAAAGGGGGAGAAATTCCTTTCTCTACAAGAGTTTTAAGAATAAGTTAGAAATCTCTTCGCCATTCAATTCCTAATCTCCTTGGTTGTCTCCAATAATCTGCAGTCATACCTAAAGATCCATCTATCCCACCAACTTCTAAGTCTCCCCCTGATATGTACTTAGAGCTTTTTTATTCTATGCCATATTGGATTATTTGATGAATAATTAAGTACTTACTTGGCTAATCGAATATTTCTATGAAATTTTTTCTATCCAATTCAGGTAAATCTTTTTTATTTCCCTGAGGAGTCCCAGTATATATATAGCCTATAACCTCTTGATGAGGTTCCAAGTTTAATTCCTTCACAATCTCTTTATTAAATGCCATATTTCCAGTCCTCCATATAGCTCCATAACCTAAAAATTCCAATGAGAGGAGTATATTTTGACCTGCAGCTGCTAAAGAAAGCATTTGTTCAATTTTAGGTACTTTAGGGTGTTGTTTTATATCTGCTACAAGAACTATTACTAAAGGTGCTCTAAAGGGTGCATTTTTAACCCTTTCTAATCTCTTTTTGTCTATATGCGGATCAAGACTTTTAGCAGTATTCTCAAACGCTTCAGAGAGTAATTTAAGAGATTCGTTAGAATATTGAAGAAATTTCCAAGGTCTTAACCAGGCATGATCTGGAGCTCTTAATGCAGATTTATAAACTTTAGCCATGTCATCAGAGGTTGGCGGTGGGTCTGTCAGTCTAGGCATTGAGTTCCTAGTTTGTAGGAATTCCAAAATATCCATATTTATAAAACAAAGATAGTAGAAATATAAAATTTAATCTTCATAATTACCTATTTTAACAAATCTATAGGCTAAATAAGATAGATATTATGAATTTATCTGAATAGGAAATACTAGGCATGAAAGGAATATTAATTATTAATTTAGGATCTCCTGATGATCTATCTACATCGTCTATAAAAAAATACCTAAAGGAATTTTTATCTGATGGTTTAGTAATAGATTACCCTAAATTTATAAGAAAAATGGTTGTAAACTTGTTTATTATCCCTTTAAGAATAAAAACTACTTCCAAGGCTTATTCAAGAATCTGGTCTAAAAATGGCTCTCCATTAATTAATGGTACTTATAAATTATCTTCATATGTTAAAAATAAACTAAATTGGCCTGTAGAAATAGCAATGAGGTATCAAAACCCTTCCATAAAGAGTGCTTTAGAAAAGCTTATAGAAAAAGGCTGTAATGAAATTACCGTCCTACCTTTATATCCTCATTACGCTATAAGCTCTACTAAAACATCTATAAAAGAGGTCAAAAGAGTAGTAGATAAAAATAAAATGTCAGTGAAACTCAATTTCATTAAAAGTTTTTATAAAGATGAAGGGTATATAGAAGCACTTGTTTCAGTAATAGAGAACCATAGAAGTCCTAATTCAGATCTGTTGTTATTTAGTTATCATGGGATTCCCAAAAGACATCTCAGAAAAGCTTCTAAAAAGATAAAACATCTAGAATCAAAATGTCTAAACTCTGAATGTTTGATTGAAGAATATTGTTACAGACATCAAGTTTACGAAACATCTAGATTGTGTGCTGAAAAAATGAGAATCCCTAATAAGAATTGGAAGGTTTCATTTCAGTCTAGAATAGGTCCAGGTTGGTTAGAGCCTTTTACAGATAAAGAATTAAGCTCTCTACCCCAAAAAGGGGTAAGGCATATAGATGTAGTTTGTCCAAGTTTTATAATTGATAATTTAGAGACTCTAGAAGAAATAGATATTCAAGGAAGAAATATCTTTCTTAATTCAGGAGGGGTTACTTTTAATTACATACCTTGCATGAACTTTAATTCTTTATTTATTGATTATTTATCTTCTAAATTAAAAAAGGGTTAGGAAGTTGCTCCCTAACCCTCTTCTAAAATAATCTTACCTTGGGGAGGGAAAGATTATAACGCTCTTTTATAGTCTTTGCGTTCTTGACTAAATGAATGGGACTAATTCCGCGCTGTATTAGTCTCACTCTTGGGCGCTTCAAAGATACTAGCTTAGAATTCTCTCCTTATAGATACCCTCGCATTTATAGGCTCACCGACTGAAGCCTGGTGAGTGCTGTGTGAGTGAGGGAAGTATAGTTTATCAGTAAGGTTCTCAATATTTAACTGGATGCTGAGATCTTCTGAAATATCATAATAAGCTGCAAAATCAACCCTTGTGTACTCTGGTAAAACAAGTCCTGGTTTATTGTTGCTAATATTTGATTCACCTTGACGGGTAAGACCTAAGCCATAACCAAATTTATCATTTACTTGATAGGAAGCCCATAAGGAAAGGGTATGATCAGGTATTTCCCTTGGCTCTCCACCGGAACTGGTTTCTCCATCTAAATCACTATATCCAAAAGCTACATAAAGATTATCATTGATCTGTCCTTTGAGCTCAATTTCTATACCATCTACTTGTAATCCTACGATTTCAGCAGCTTCGCCTGATTCATCTCGTGTAGCAACAGTCTGTTCACTATCAAAGTAACTTGCTCTAAAACTTAGATCTGGCGAAATATCCCAATTAACTCCTAACTCAGAGCTTTCATATACATCAGGATCTAAAGCAGCAGAACTTGCCGTAAGCTTTTTAAACTGCTCTCCCGATCTAGGTAAGAAACTTTCACTATAACTATAGTAAATTGAAACATTTTCCTGTGGTTTCAGTATTACACCAGCACGAGGTGAAAATTCATCATCATCTCTTGATTGCGAAGTACCTGCCTTAATGTCATCAACTGTTATATCAAATTGATCTAACCTACCGCCTAATAATATGATCAAATTATCTGAAATATCAATCTGATCTTGTATATAAAATGAAGTTACCTCAATATCAGATGTGGTTTTACTTTTTAGTTTAGTATTAAAATTCACACTTGTAGGCAACCCATTTGAATTGGTAGATATATTCAAAGGCCTAGAAACATTGAAAGACTCTTTATCCTTTCCAGTTGTTGTAAAGTAAGTATCAAATCTATGATTACTATTCTCAGTATCTATTAACTCTGCTCCTATTAGGAGAGTATGGGTTGTAGAACCCATTTGTATCTCATTTACGAGGTTTCCAGATATTATAAGATTCTCCCTCTCTGTTGGATCTCTATATCCATCCAGGGTAACAATATTAGTCGACGCATCGTAACCAGAAGCGTATAGATTCTGATAAAGTTTCTCAAACTCACTTGAAGTTACAGAAAAAATACCTTTTCTTGTTTCAGAGAAGTCTGTAGTTAAGCTTCCTCTAAAAATATCTGCTTCAAGAGTTGTAATGTTTATACCTGCAGTGCCAAAAACTATGTCTTGAAGAGATTCTACTGGAACGCCATTTGCTGTCGGGATTCCTCTATCAATCATCCTTTCGTGATCAGCATATTCGTAAGAAAGGTCTAACGTTGTATCTTCATTAATTTGTACCCTAATGGAAGGGTTAAAACCTAATCTATCACCATTATAGAAATCTCTATGGTTCTCTAAATTATCAACATGCATATTTATACGAGCAGCTGACTTATCTCCAGATTCAAAATTATAATCTAAAGCTAGATCATTAGATCCAAAATCATCAAAGCCTAAATCAAATGAACCAAATCTTTCTCCAACTACTGCTTTTTTTGTGACTCTGTTAATTATTCCACCAGTTCCACCTCTACCAAATAAAAGAGCATTGGGGCCTCGTAATATTTCTACTTGTTCTACATTGTATAAAGAGCGATAGTATTGAACATCATCTCTTACGCCATCTTGAAAAAAGTCAGCTGTTGATCTGACTCCTCTAAACACAACAGCATCTCTATGCCCTTCACCTTGAGAAGTATTAACACCAGGAGTATATCGAATGATATCTCCAATCTCCCTAAAGCCTTGTTTGCGAATATCTTCATCAGTAACAATGGAGACGGTTTGAGGTACATCCAATATTGCTACAGGTGTTTTAAGAGCTTTAACTTGGTCTGAATAGAGAACATTTCCTTTAACTATAATTTCTTCTACTTCAGATTCATCTGCTATTAACGTAAAACTATTAGCCATTCCAAAAAGAAAAATGGCAACATAAAATAATTTTCTAATATTATTCATAAATTATCCTTTCAATAATGATTATCATTCTCATTATAGATGAGAATAGTTCTCATTTGCAAGGAGTAATTAATGCTTAATATGTGAATCTAGGTCTTTCTCTATATCCTCATGATCTCCGACCATTATATGTTTATCACTCTTTACTACTAATTTTTCTAAAAGAGGAATAAATGTAAGAGGAATAATTCCACCTATAAAAATTCCCAGTGCTGCAGATCTAAGAGTGGGATCTATGATTGATGCCACTAAGTCAGCTATTAGATGCGCAATTACCGCCCCTATAATTCCTGCTATGTGGCCATTAGAGAATTTTTTTAAAACTCTATTTAAGCTCCATCCAGTGTAATATCCTAGTACCAATATGCCAACATGAACAAAACCAAAAACAAAGCCTCTTAAAAGTCCGTTTTCAGTTACAAAATAAGATATTAAAGCTTCCAAAAGATTAATCTAACTCTTTGTCTAAATCGAACGCTTTGTGTAATGCTACTACGGAATCTTTCATAAATTCTTTCTTAATAACTACTGATATTTTTATCTCTGAAGTAGTAATAACTAAGATATTAACATTGTTATCTGCTAAGACCTGAAACATTCTTGTTGCTATCCCTGCATGTGCTCTCATCCCCCTTCCAACAAGGCTAATCTTTGCAATATCATCATCAACCTCTATTGACCCGCCTCCTAGAGATTTAGAAGTTTTTCTAAGAATTTCTTCTGCTTTTAATAAATTTTCTTTGTCTACAGTAAAAGTAAAGTCAGTTGTATTATCTGCACTTATATTTTGAACTATAACATCAACATCTATACCTGATTCACTAATAGGACCCAATATCTTTGCAGCGATTCCAGGGATATCTGGAACACCCCTAATTGTAAGCTTAGCTTCTGTATCTATACTGCTTATTCCTGAAACTATTGGTTTTTCCATTATTTTTTCTTCCTCCAAAACTAAAGTTCCTTTACCTTTCTTGAAACTTGATAAAACTCTTATAGGCATCAGAAACTTATTTGCATATTCTACAGCACGAAGTTGCAAAACCTTCGCTCCCATACTTGATAACTCTAGCATCTCTTCAAAACTGACAGAAGAAAGAAGCCTAGCGTTATCGCAAATCCTCGGGTCGGTGGTATAAATACCATCAACATCAGTATAAATCTGACATTCTTCAGCTTCTAAAGCTACAGCAAGGGCAACTCCTGTAGTATCAGATCCACCTCTGCCTAAGGTTGTTATATCGCCCTTTTCATTCATTCCTTGAAAGCCCGTAATTACAGGAACAATACCTCTTGATATATCATTCTTAATTTTTTCTACCTCCACATCTAGAATTCTTGCTCTACTATGAAGACTATTAGTCTTTATCCCTAGTTGGTAAGCAGTATAGGATTTAGCTTTTATACCTTTTTTTATTAAGGCCATAGCCATAAGAGCTACAGATACCTGTTCCCCAGTTGATACAAGAGCATCGTACTCTCTTAGATCAGGGTTCACATTTATTTCCCTAGATAGATTTATTAATTTATCAGTACTATCGCCCATAGCTGACAAAACCACTACTAGATTTAGGCCTTTCTTTAAAGAGGATGCAATGATCTCTGAAACGGCTTCTATTCTTTCTGGATTAGCAATTGAAGAGCCCCCATACTTTTGTACTATAAGATTATCCATGTATTATCAAAAAACTGGCTATTAGAAATTGATTTAGTTAAAAGTACAAGAGAAAAAATTCGATTAAAAGGAAATGCTTAAAAAAAAACATAAAATTCTTTAAAGTTCTACTATTTTGTTATCCTTAAAAACTAATGTTTTATGTGAAAAAAATCCTGCTTCATTCTTGTTGTGAGTAACAAGGAATACTGTAAGTTTTTTTATTTTAAAGATATTTTTAGTTTCTACATACAGCTCGCTCTTTAGCTCATCATCTAATGCACTAAAAGGTTCGTCCAATAGAAGAACAGAAGGGTTAGTTATCATGGCTCTCGCTAAAGCAACCCTCTGCTGTTGACCTGAAGATATCTCATGAGGATATTTATTCCTTAAGTACTGAATCTTAAAAAGTTCTAAATACTCGTTAACACGCTCCTTGTCATATTTTTCTCCTTTAATACCAAAAATAATGTTTTTAAAGACACTTAAATGCGGAAAAAGAGCTTTATCCTCTACTACTAAACCCAAATTCCTTTTTTCTGGAGGGAGGTTGATTGCTTGATTAAAAACTAAATTTTCTCCAATCGTTATCTCTCCTTGTATAGGTTTCTCTAAACCAGCAATTATTCTTAAAAGAGTTGTTTTTCCACAACCAGATGGGCCTAGTATTGAGGCTGTATCTCCTTTTTCCAAGTGTAAAGAGAAATTGTTTATTATTGGATTGTCTCTATCGTAAAAGTGAGAAAGATTCTTAATTTGTAACATAATTAATGATTAGTATATCTACTTTTCCTTATCATTTGGGTCAAAATTAAAATAGGAATTAAACCAATAAGGACTATAGCTATTGCAGGAGAAGCGGCTTCATACATCCTTTCTTCTGCAGCGTAAATATAAGTTGAAACAGCTAAAGTATCAAAATTGAAAGGCCTCAACACCAAAGTGGCAGGCAACTCTTTCACTGCTTCAGCCATAACTAATAGAAGACTAGTCAATAGACTAGTCTTTAGAAGAGGATAATGCACCCTAAGCATTAAATTTATTCCTGAAGACTTAAGAACTCTAGCTGAGTCATCTAATTTAAGATTAATTCTTTCAAATCCAGATTCAATAGTAGAGCTAGATAAAGCATAAGACTTAACTATGTAAGCAAATATTAAACCGATTAAACTGCCCGTAATAAAAAATTGGCTATTTTTTAGGATTGTACTATCTAAGATTGTAAAAATCTGCACAATTCCAATTGCTAGTATTAATCCAGGAACGGCATAACCCAATGAAAGAAAAGTGTCTGTTCTTGCAATAAATTTACTTTCATTAAACCTAGCTGAGAAATTAACTAAAAGAGCAAAAAGAGTGCATAAAAAAGCAGCTATTAAAGATACATATAATGTATTTAGAGTCTGTACTAAAAAGTTCTCATTAAAAAACGATAGATTGTAATTCAATGCCCAAATACTTAATTCCATGATTGGTAAGATGAAACCTATAAAAATTGGAATTAAACAAGCCAAGAAGCAAAAGAAAGATGCTATTCCAGTTTTAAGTTCTGGTTTATCTGGGTCGCTTCTAGAGGCCATAGAAGCATAAGTAGCATTTTTCCTAGAATTTCTTTCTATAAATACAAAGGTTAACACGAAAACTAGGAGGAGAGATGCCAGCTGCATTGCAGTATGCAAATCATACATTCCATACCAAGTCCTAAATATACCAGTTGTAAATGTTTGAACCGCAAAATGTTCTACTGCTCCAAAGTCTGATACAGTTTCCATTACTACCAACATTACTCCTGCAATGGCTGCAGGCCGTATCATAGGTAAGGCTAATCTGGAAAAAATCTGCAATTTATTTAAACCTAGAACTCTTCCAGTTTCTAACATCGCTTTTGATTGATTTAAGAATGCACTTCTGCAAATTAGATACACGTAAGGGTACAAAGTAAAAGAAAAAACTATAATTGCGCCATATATGTTTCTTACATTAGGAAAAAAGATGTATGAAGAGCTTAAATTTAAAATATCTCTTAATAGATTATTGACTGTCCCATAAGAATCGAATAAGCCAGTGAAAGTATAAGCCAATATGTAAGGAGGTATAGAAAGAGGCAATATAAGAGACCATTCGAAAATTCTTTTACCAAAGAAATTATAAGTTGTAACTATCCAAGCTGTTAAGCTTCCAATTATAAGAGAAAGTGAGCCCACCCCAAGAACTAAAATTAATGTATTACTAAAGTATTCAAAAAGTACATAGTTATATAGATGAACCCAATTTTCAGAAAAATTACCCAATAAAGAGCTAAGAATTATCAGTATTGGGCTTATAAAGATAGCACAAAGAAATATCGGGAAAACCTTCCAAAAAATATAGTAATTTTTTGCTAATACTTTCAATATGAAAAAAGCATAGAACTTTTAATCTACTTCCATCCTACTCTGTCCATTAACCTAACTGCTTCTGCATTATATTCTCCATATTCGGAAACTGAAATGGTATCTTCTTTAAAATTTATTCCAGCTTCTAAAATAAGAGGATGGGGTTCTACATTTTTAGCTATAGGATACTCAAAAGAATTTGAAACTATACTCTGCTGCAGCTTATCAGACAGTAAAAACTCAATAAATTTATGAGCATTCTCGACATTCTTAGAGGTTCTGATTATACCAAGACCACTTATATTTATATGGGTTCCTTCAGTCTCTTGATTTGGGAAGAACATCCTAACCTTTTTTGCCGCTGCTTGCTGCTCTTCTCCTTTCAGTCCTGATAACATAAGTCCATAATAATAGCTGTTAGCTATAGCAATATCAGCTTCTTGATTAGCTACGGCAATTATTTGAGCTCTATCATTGCCTTGCGGTTTTCTTGAAAAATTAGACACTAACTTCCTTGCCCAGTCTTCGGTAAACTCAATGCCGTATTTCACTATCATAGAAGCAACTAAAGATTGATTGTATATATTGTTCGAACTCCTAATTGCTATTTTTCCTTTCCACTTTTCTGATGCCAGGTCCTGGTAAGATAAACCTTTAATATCTTGTTCACTTATTATTTGAGGGTTATAGAATATTACTCTTGCTCTTTTAGCTATGGCAACCCATTCGTTATTAGGTCCCCTTAAATTTAGAGGAACTTGATCTTTTATTTTCTGCGACCTAATGGGTTGGAAAAATCCCTCTTTCTGAATTTTCCAAAGATTTCCGGCATCGACTGTAAAAAAAATATCTGCAAGAGTATTGTCTGATTCAGACTTTAATCTTTCTAGTAGAGCACTACCATTTCCAGATATTATATTTATTTTTATACCAGTTTTTTTAGTAAATTCTTTATAGAGAATTTCATCAGAATCGTAATGTCTTGAGGTATATATATTTACTTCTGAGGAAAAAAAAGATGCTGAGTTAAAGAGTATAAGGAATATTATAATTTTCTTTATCATTAATATATTGTATACAAATGAGAATCATTCTCAATTAAATCAGATTAAAATTTTTATTTTAGAAATTTCTTTATGGAAATTATGGCAGTATCTAAATCTTCCAATTGATCTAAAACTCCTTGAACAAAATCTTTCCTTCCTCCTCCGCTGCCACCCAATTGAGCAACTAGAAGATCCATGATTTCTCTAGCATCTATTTTTGAGGCTTTTTTAGAGCAGCAAACTACCACAAGTATCTTATCTTCTATCTCAGATACTGCGATAATTACAGATTTCTTATGGTCGTTTCTTAGAGAATCTACTATATCCCTCAAACTTGACTGATCAAAATCTTTCAGTTTCCTAATTATCAGTTTGTATCCATTAACTTCTTCTATTTCATCGCTTATTTGATTGTTTGAAGAAGAAATGCTTTCTTTTCTTAATTTCTTAATTTCTGTAGCTAGGTTTTTATTTTCTAGTTGAATCTGTTGTATCCTTTTAACTACATTTTCAATTGGAGTATTTAAATTTGAAGAAATCTCTTTAAGACTATCTTCATATTCTCTTAAAAGATCTAACGCCTTTTTTCCCGTCACAGCTTCAACTCTCCTAACTCCAGCCGATATACCTGATTCGCTTGTAAATTTAAATATCTCAATTTCACCCGTAGATTTAACATGTGTTCCTCCACATAATTCAATAGAGAAACCATCTCCAATATTGAGTACTCTAACCTTTTCTCCATATTTTTCACCAAAAAAAGCTATGGCGCCCTTCTTGGTGGCTTCCTCAATTGTCATTATTTCAGTGACAGATTTAATATTTTTCTCTATCTGTAAATTAACCAAATTTTCAATTTCAGTTATCTCTTTTGAGCTGACTTGTTTAGAATGAGCAAAATCAAAACGCAAACGGCCTTCTTCTACTAATGAACCTTTCTGTTCTATATGGTCTCCAAGTATTTTTTTTAAAGCTGCTTGAAGTAGATGTGTTGCAGAATGATTGCTCACAACCCTTCCTCTAAAGTCTTTATCTATATGCGCTTTGACTTTTGAATTTATTTTTAATTCGCCTTGCTTTACAACGCCAAAATGACCGTGATGATCTCCGATCTTTTGAGTATCCAAAACATCAAACCTAAAGCCATTACCACTGATTGTTCCTTTATCACCAATTTGTCCGCCTGATTCCGCGTAAAAAGGTGTCTGTTCAAGTATCACCACACCTTCTTCTCCCTTAGTCAATTTTTGACTCTTAGTTTCTTTTGAAGAACTAATTAATTCAATAATCTTAGTAGTTGAGTTTGTTTGTTCATAACCAACAAATTTAGTAGTACCTTCTATTGATAAAGATTCAGGTAAAACTGAACTAAAAGAACTTGAAGAACGTGCTCTCTCTTTTTGCTGAAACATTAATTCTTCATAAGCATCCAAATCTACTTCCAAACCTTTTTCTCTTGCAAAATCTGCAGTCATATCTACAGGAAATCCATAAGTGTCATAAAGCTTAAATATTATCTCTCCAGGTATAATTTTTCCATCTAGCACTTCTATCTCACTCTCTAATAAAGATATTCCTTGGGTAAGTGTTTCAGAGAACTGATGCTCTTCTTTCAATAAATTTTCTTCAATAATCTTCGATTCTTTCACTAGCAAAGGATGAGCATCACCCATTTCTTGTATTAAAGTACTAACCATCGAAGCTAATGAGTTTCCTTTCATTCCAAGTTTATTAGCATGTCTTAAAGCTCTTCTTATTATTCTTCTTAAAACATAACCTCTTCCTTCATTACTAGGAACGATTCCATCAGCAATCAAAAAGGAACTTGCCCTTAAATGGTCAGCAATTACTCTTAATGAAGGATTCTTACGGTCATGGCTGCCTGCAAGCTCCGCAGCTTTGTTTACTAGATTCATAAATAGATCGATATTGTAATTATTGTGTTGATCTTGAAGAATTGCAGCCATTCTTTCTAAGCCCATACCCGTATCTACGCAGGGATTAGGTAAAGGAGTTAAAGTGCCATCTTTTGATCTATCAAATTGGGTAAAAACTAAATTCCAGATTTCAATAAATCTATCTCCTGGATCACTGTTCATTGTTGGCGGATCACCTTCTATATGATCCCCATGGTCGTAATAGATTTCACTACATGGTCCACAGGGCCCTGTATCTCCCATAGTCCAAAAATTCTCATCATCGCCTAATCTAGAAATTCTTTTTGGATCAACTCCTATTTTTTCTATCCATATTTGCTCAGACTCATCATCATCTTTATGAACTGTTATCCATAACTTTTCTTCTGGAATTTCGTACCTTTCCCTTAAAAGCTCCCAAGCAAATTCTATTGCCTCTTCTTTAAAATAATCACCAAAACTAAAATTACCTAACATTTCAAAAAATGTATGGTGCCTCGCTGTGTAACCAACATTATCTAGATCATTGTGTTTTCCACCTACTCGTAAACATCTTTGAGAACTAGTTGCTCTCGTATAGCTTCTTTTTTCTACTCCAAGAAGTAAATCTTTGAAAGGAACCATGCCAGCATTAGTGAATAATAGAGAAGGGTCATTAAGAGGAATTAAAGATGCACTTTCTACCAACTCATGACCTTTTTCTTGAAAAAATTCTAAAAAAATATTTCTAATATCGTTAGTAGTAAGATTTTTTTTCATTACTTACGAAAATATCTCATCAAAAAAGTTTTTCATAGATTGCCATGACCTATTGTTTGAATCTTCGTTAAATTGTGTTCCGAATGAAGGGTCATCTGCTTCAGGATTTGTAAACGCATGGTAGGTATTTCCATAACTGTGTAATTGCCAGTCTACATTAGCCTCAGTCATTTCTTTTTGAAATTCATCAACCATCTCTAAAGGTACCATTGGATCTCTTTCTCCATGTAAAACTAAAACCTTAGACCTTACTCCTATTTGAGCTATTTCAGACCCCATTAAAAGGCCATGAAAACTCACCACACCGTTGAGTTCAGTTCCAGATCTAGCAAGATCTAGTACTACCAAACCTCCAAAACAATAACCTATAGCTGCTACATTACTTACATCAACTCCTTTTAAAGACTTGCCTTTTGTTAAAGCTGCATTAATTATTCCTTTTAAGCGATCTCTATTTTCAACAAGTGGTGTCATTAAAGATTGATTTTCTTCAGTACTAGAACCAACTTTTCCATCCCCATACATGTCCACTGCCATAGCTACATAACCTATTTCAGCAAGTTCTTTAGCCTTTTCTTCTACAAAAGAGTCTCTTCCTGCCCATGTATGTGCTATAAGCACTAAAGGTGCTAATTGCTTCTCCGGATAAGCAACCAGGCCTGAATAATTCTTGTCTTGATGTTGATAAATGACTTCTTCTGTTTTCATAATTACTCCTAAATTTTCATAAGCTCTTTTTTAAATCTTTTATAGTTCTCTACATAATGCTTTGCCGAAAATATCAATCCTTGTTTCTGCTCGTCCGACAGTTGTTTCTTTAGTTTTGCTGGAGCTCCCATAACTAAAGACCCATCAGGAATCTCTGTACCTTCGGTAACCAAGGAATTAGCACCTATTAAACAATTCTTGCCAATTTTTGCTCCGTTTAATACTACAGAATTTATACCAACAAGACTCCCATCACCTATCTCACAGCCATGCAACATAACTTTATGACCTATTGTTACATCTTTTCCTATAATTAAAGGAAAACCTAAATCGGTATGGAGTACAGAACAATCTTGTACATTACTTCCCTGTCCTATAGTAATTAATTCAGTATCTCCTCTTAATACAGCTCCAAACCATACACTAGCATCTTTACATAATTTTATTTTTCCGATAACTGTTGCATTATCAGCAATAAAATAATCTTGCCCTTCAGTTTCAGGCTCCAATTCTCCAAGTTTATACCTCATTTCAGACTCCCTAAGAACCTCTAGATTGTAAGTCAATACCTGCATCCAGGGATAAGTTTAAAAAATCAACTGTGATCATAGCGGTTAAACCCCAAATAATAAATCCTTGATATTCATAAGCAGGCATAAAAAAGGATTCTCCATCTTTACTTATTTGGTCATTTCTATAACGCCTGTCCTTTAAAAAAAAAGATAAAGGGACTTTAAAGCAAGCTTCAATTTCTGGTGAATCAGAACTTAATTGAACATTTTCTGGAATAATACCCACGAATGGGGTAACACTAATATTATATCTAGAGACAGTTGTATCAAGAGATCCGATAATCTTCACTTTTTCAGGCATAAGGCCTATTTCTTCCTGAGATTCCCTTAAAGCAGTAAATTCCAAAGAAGTATCTGTATCTTCTTGTTTACCTCCAGGAAAAGATACCTCACCTCCGTGCGAAGAGACCTTATCAGATCTAAGTGTATAAATTAATTCAGGTTCATCTGTATCAGATAAAGCTAAAAGTACAGCTGCTTTAGGTAAGTTTTGCACCGGGGGCTTTGGTTCATAATTAACTAATCTTTCTCTTATTTTTTTTAACATTATTTTCAAATCTTTTCATTAATTAGTTTATACTCCTTTTGCTCTAATCTAAATCGTTCTTGATTATGAATTTTTGTAGTAACTGCGGTTCTAAAACAGAAAAAAAGATACCACCTGATGATAACAGAATAAGGGATTGTTGCGATAATTGTAATTCAATATTTTATTCAAACCCGAAAATAATTGTAGGAACTATTCCTGTAAAAGATAAAGAAGTTTTACTATGTAAAAGGGCTATTGAGCCAAGATATGGTCTTTGGACAATACCAGCAGGTTTTTTAGAGAATGGAGAAACTGTTGAAGAAGGTTCATTTAGAGAAACAAAAGAGGAAACTGGTACTGAAGTTAAGATGGCTAATTTATATACAATATTTAACATTCCCCAAATTAATCAGGTCTATATGATCTACTTAGCTTACCTTGTTAAGAACGATTTCGGGCCGACTACAGAAAGTCTAGAAGTTAAATTATTTCAAGAAAGGGAAATACCTTGGGATCAATTAGCCTTCCCATTTGTGCCATCAATTCTAAAAAAATTCTTCCAAGACATAGAGGAAGGTAATGATTTTCCTTTATCTATTTCTAAAATAGAGAGGCCAAATAAAAATTAACTCGCTATCAATCTTTGTTAAATAGTTGCAATAAATCATTAATCAATAAATTTACGTGCATTAGAAAAGAATTTAATCCAAGGACTGTATTTACCTGATACATCGGGATAGAAAGAGAATTGTTTTTTTAAAAAAGCTCTTTCCGGATGAGGCATCATAATCGTTACATTACCTATAGAGTTTGTAAGCCCAGCAGCTCCTAAAAAAGAGCCGTTAGGATTGTAAGGATATGATTCAGTTTGTTTTCCATAATCATCAACGTAATTTAAAGGAATTAAATTCAATTCCATAAGTTTCTTCGTTTCTTGTTCATTTGAACTAAGCTTTCCTTCTCCGTGAGCTACAGGGATTGGAATAATTGAATCTTTCATACCTTTGAAAAAGACAGAATCCGAGCTAGAGATCTTTACCTGAACCAATCTAGCTTCAAATCTTTCAGAAGAATTCATATCAAATTTTGGCCATTCATCTGCTCCTGGAATAATTTCTTTTAAATTAGCTAACATTTGACACCCATTACAAATACCTAATGTAAATTTTTCTGTATTTGAGAAGAAGTCCTCAAACTGAGTCCTTAAAACATCATTATAAAGAATAGTATTAGCCCAGCCTCTTCCTGCACCAAGAACATCCCCATAAGAAAACCCTCCACAAGCTACCACGCCCTCAAATTGATTTAGGTAGGCCTTCTTGTTAATTATATCTGTCATATGTAGATCCTGGCATGAGAATCCAACTTCTGAAAATGCTGCGGCCATTTCATTATGACCATTAATGCCTTGTTCCCTAAGTATCGCGACTTGAGGTCTAGTTTTAACTTTAAAATCACTAGGAACGTCAAAATAAAGTTTAGGCATAATGCCAGGTCTATCGATATCTTCATCTGAAACTTGTTCTTGAGAGGCAGTTTTAGGATTATCTCTTAATAATTGAATCTCATTGGAAACTCTATTCCATTCTTTTAATAGTTCTCTGATATTAGTTTTATGTACAACATTATCTCCAGATTTGATTACTATTCTGTTGTCATCTCTTAATTTAGCAATTGTATTGAATTTCAAATCTATCCCTGTTTTCTCAAACTTAGACCTAAAGTAATTAAGATCTTTGGATTTAATTTGAACAACAACTCCAAGCTCTTCGTTAAAGAAGTACTCTAACAAGCTCTCTTCTTTTAGTTCACAAGATATATCTAGTCCAAGACGAGAACAAAATGCCATCTCTAGTAGAGTTGTTATAAGCCCGCCATCTGATCTATCATGGTAAGCCAAAACTTTTTTCTCATTGAGGAGACTAAACATTATCTCTACGAAATGAGTCATTTCTTCCTCGCATTCTACATCAGGAGTCTCTCCATAAATATTTTGAAGGATTTGAGACAAAACACTTCCACCTAGCCTTCTTTTTCCTTTTCCTAGATCGATAAAAATTAATTCCGTGGGTTCTTCTATTCTCTTTATCTCAGGTGTTACAGATATATTTATATTGTCTATAGGAGAGAAAGCAGATATTACTAGAGATAAAGGAGAAACTACATTCTTCCGTATATTGCCTTCTTCCCATGAAGTAGACATTGATAAAGAGTCTTTTCCTACAGGTATGGTTATTCCCCATTTTGGGCATAAATCCATCCCTACTGCCTTAACAGCTTCAAATAGATCTTGATTACCGGAACCAACGCCAGGGCTACCCATCCAATTCGCAGATAATCTTATGTCACTTATTCGCTTGACTCCTGAAGATATAATGTTGGTTATTGCTTCTGCAACAGCTAGTTTCGCCGATGCAGCTGGATTTGATACTGCACAAGGGGCTTTCTCTCCTATTGACATAGCTTCTCCATGATCTGAATTAAATCCTAAATTAGTAATTGAATTATCAGCTACGGGTACTTGCCAAGGCCCTACTAATTGATCTCTATGTATTTGCCCTGTTACGGTTCGGTCTCCGATTGTAATCAAAAATTTCTTACTTCCTACAGAAGGATGTCTCAAAATTTTAGGTAATAATTCAGAAAAGGATCTCTCGGAAAGTTCTAAATTGCTATAGCTTCTTTGCTTTTTTGTAAATGAAAGGTGAGTTTTTGGGGTATTACCAAATATTGTGTCTAAAGCTATGTCTATGGGATAGTTATTCTTAAGTTCATCAAAAACACTCAATCTACTTTCATCTATAACTTCTCCTATCACTGCATAAGGACACCTCTCTCTTTTACAAATAAGTTCAAAAGTTTTCAAAGACTCTTTTGCGATAGCTAAAACATATCTTTCTTGCGATTCATTACACCAAATTTCCATAGGGGACATCCCCATATCAGAATTTGGTATTTTCCTTAAATTTATAATCCCACCCTTACCACAATCCTTTACTAGCTCTGGAACTGCATTTGATAGGCCTCCAGCTCCAACATCATGTATAAATAAAATAGGATTCTTTTCACCGTTTTCCCAACAGCGGTCTAGGACTTCTTGACATCTTCTCTGCATTTCTGGGTTTTCTCTCTGCACAGAAGCAAAATCTAAATCTACATCTCCTGAGCCTGAAGAGATAGATGAAGCGGACCCTCCACCCAAGCCTATAAGCATAGAAGGACCTCCAAGTACTATCAATTTAGAGCCTGCAGGAACAGATTTTTTGGATATATGTTCTTCTTTTATATTGCCTAATCCACCTGCAAGCATAATAGGTTTGTGATAACCTAAAACCTTGTTATTTAAGTTATCCATAACTTCAAAAGATCTAAAGTAACCAAGGATATTAGGCCTACCAAATTCATTATTAAAAGCAGCAGCCCCTAAAGGTGCTTCTATCATGATGTCTAAAGGTGAAGCTATCCTATCTGGCTTAGATTCAGCTATCTCCCATTCTTCTTGTAAATTTGGAATCCTCAAATTAGATACTGAAAAACCACAAAGGCCTGCTTTAGGTTTTGATCCAACACCACATGCTCCTTCATCTCTAATCTCTCCGCCTGAACCTGTAGAAGCACCAGGAAATGGAGAAATTGCTGTAGGATGATTATGTGTTTCCACTTTAATAACAGTATGTATTTTCTCTTTAGAAGCTTCATATATTTGAGATGAATTAACATAAAATCTTTCTGCATAATGACCTTCAAAAACTGCAGCATTATCTTCATAGGCTGACAAAATACCCTTACTATTTTGCTTATAAGTATTTTTGATCATAGAAAAGAGGCTTTTGTCATTAACCGTTTGATCTATTGACCAGCTGGCATTAAAAATTTTATGTCTACAATGTTCAGAATTAGCTTGAGCAAACATCATAAGTTCTGCATCTGTAGGATTTTTTTGCATATTAGAATATTCACTCTCAAGATATTCTATTTCCTGTTCGTTTAAAGCAAGTCCAAGAGAATTGTTAGCTAGATGTAAAGAATCAATGCCTTTTTCATTTAACTTAATCTCTAGTAAGTCAGCTGGTTTTAGATTTTTAAAAATCTCTTTAACTGATTCTAGATTAGAAATTAATTGTTGAGTCATCTTGTCATATAAGAGCGGCTCAATTCTTTTTAATTCTCTAGATGAAACTGAATATCCCGGTGGAAAAGAATACATAAGGCCTCTTTCAATTCTATTTATTTCTTTAAAACCGCAATTTTTTAGAATTTCAGTTGCCTTAGAAGACCAAGGTGAAATCGTTCCTATTCTAGGAATATTTATATAGAAATTTTGACTAAAGTTACTTCTATTTTTTATGGAAAGAACTTTATCGAGTTTTTTAAAAAAAGAAGGCTCAGAAGAGCTGATCTCAGAGTTAAGTTCTATAAAAAAAATCTCATTTGTTTCTACATCCTTTAAAGCAGGAAAATCTTTCTTTATTAGTTTTAATAACTTGATCTTTTTCGATTCAGGAAGACCTTTCGAACCCTTAATTGCAAGGATTTTAGGTGAAACTATTTGAGTATAGTCCATTAAGATTTTAGATATTGTAAAACAAACTGAAATCAATTAAAACACTTCATGTAGTGTTATTTAAAAAAAGAAGACACTATATATGGTAAAAAGTACTTTTTTTACTTAAAATAGAGTACATATTTTAGGAAAGATTTTTTTGATAAAGAAAATTAAGTTGTCCTTCTTTTCATTAGTAGTTCTTGTCGTGTTCGCTAGTGTTGAAACTCCTGTCATCGCTTCTAATTCTTACTTATCTTCTGCTTTAATAAAACAAGAATTAAATGCTTTGTGGGTGGACGACCCTGTAGGATATAAAATCTTTGTAGACAGAATGGAATCTAGATTATCTATATACGAAAATGCTTTTAAAAAAGCTTCTAAAGATCATGATTTTTCATGGAAACTATTAGCTGCTATTAGTTATCAAGAGTCTCATTGGGATCCAAGGGCTATTTCTAATACGGGTGTAAGAGGATTAATGATGCTTACTCAGAGAACTGCTAAAGAAGTAGGGATTATTAAAAGAACAGATCCTTATCAAAGCATATCAGGTGGAGCAGTTTACTTTAATAAGATATTAAATAGCCTACCTGATGAAATTCCATTTACAGAAAAAGTATGGATGTCTGTAGCTGCCTACAATCTAGGATACGGAAATATTGTTAGAGCCAAAACAAAAGCAAAAAATCTAGGCTTTGACTACAGGTCCTGGGATCAATTATCTCAAGCTCTAGTCATTATTCTTAAAGAAAAATACGAAAAAGAAATATCTCAATCAATTAATCTAGAAACAACCACTGAGTATGTAGAAAGGGTTAAGCTTTATTATAGAACTCTTAATCTACTTGATAGGGATAAAGCGCTCTTAATGGTTGTAAATTAATATTTGCTTCAACTCCTCTACCCTGTCCCTATAAGCAGCAGCCTCCTCAAATTCTAGGTCTTTGGCTGTTTTGTACATTAGGTCTTCCATTCTTATTATTTCTTTTCTTATTTTTTCTGGATCTTTAAAATTCTCTAGAGGACTAAAGTCAATCATCTTATTTCTTTCTAATTTCTTTGCAGATATCTTAGACCTTCCTTTTGTTGACCTTGCTCCTTCCAAAACATCTTTTATTTCCTTAATGACACCTTTAGGTTTAATGGAATGACGTGTATTAAAATCATTTTGTATCTTTCTTCTTCTGTCTGTTTCTTTTAGTGCTCTTTCAATAGATCCAGTTATTTTATCTGCATACAATATTGCTCTCCCATTAATGTGCCTTGCTGCTCTTCCTATAGTTTGAATTAAAGACCCTTCAGATCTAAGGAATCCTTCTTTATCTGCATCTAATATGGCCACTAAAGAAACTTCCGGTAAATCTAGACCTTCTCTTAATAGATTTATTCCTACTAAGACATCAAACTCTCCTAGCCTTAAATCTCTTATAATTTCTACCCTTTCTACAGTATCAATATCTGAATGAAGATATCTAACCTTAATTCCATTTTCATCAAGAAATTCTGTTAAATCTTCTGCCATTCTTTTGGTCAAAACAGTGACTAAGACTCTTTGAGTTTTACTCACTGTTTTACCTATTTCTTCTAAGAGATCATCTACTTGACTAATTGCAGGCTTGACTTCTACTAATGGGTCTATTAATCCTGTTGGTCTAACAACAAGTTCAACTATTTGACCAGAATTTTTAATTTCATAATCTCCGGGAGTTGCAGAAATGAAGACTCTTTGTCCAGAAAACCTCTCCCATTCATCAAATCTAAGAGGCCTATTATCTAAGGCCACAGGTAATCTAAAGCCATAATCAACCAGTGTCTGTTTTCTAGATCTATCCCCTCTATACATACCTCCCAATTGAGGTAAGGAAACATGTGATTCATCTATGAAGACTAGAGTGTCTTCAGGAAGATATTCATATAGAGTTGGTGGTGGTTCTCCTGGCTGTCTGTTAGATAGAAACCTAGAGTAATTTTCTATTCCTGAACAGAATCCTAATTCCTTTAACATTTCTAGGTCATATAAAGTTCTCTGTTCTAATCTTTGTGCCTCTACTAACTTATTTTCATTCTTGAAGAATTCTAATCTTTGTTTCAATTCATCTTTAATAAATTCTCTGGCTTTTAAAACGGTTTCTCTTGAAGTTACATAGTGTGACTTTGGATAAATAGTTATCCTTGGTACCTCTTTTATGATTTCACCTGTCAATGGGTCAAATATCTTTAAAGATTCTATTTCATCTCCAAAAAGCTCTATTCTTACAGCCTCCTTGTCTGAATCAGCAGGAAATATGTCAATTGTATCTCCTCTCGCTCGATACATAGAACGTTTAAATTCAACCTCGTTTCTTTGATATTGAAGTACAGCTAAACGTCTAAGGATTGTTCTTTGATCTATTAAATCTCCCCTATCTAAATGTAAAACCATCTGTAAATAAGACTTTGGATCTCCTAATCCATAGATGGCTGAAACCGAAGCAATGATTATTACATCCCTTCTTTCCATAACTGCTTTTGTAGCAGAAAGTCTCATTTGCTCAATATGTTCATTAATTGAAGCGTCCTTCTCTATGTATATATCTGTAGTAGGGACATATGCTTCTGGTTGATAATAATCATAATAAGAAACGAAATACTCTACAGAATTGCTTGGAAAAAACTCTTTAAACTCTCCATATAATTGTGCAGCTAGAGTTTTATTGTGAGCCATAACTATTGCTGGCCTTTGTAAACTCTCAATTACATTTGCTATTGTGAAAGTCTTCCCAGAGCCTGTAACTCCAAGTAGAGTTTGATTAAGTAAACCGTTGTTTATACCATCTACAAGTTGATCTATAGCCTTGGGTTGATCTCCTGAAGGATTAAAACTTGATTCTATTTTAAATTTTCTTTTCATAATTATAAAAAAAGAATTATAAGCTTTGTTTAGTAAACGTTATAATTAGATTATTCCCCGATAGCTCAGTTGGTAGAGCAAATGACTGTTAATCATTGGGTCGCTGGTTCGAGCCCAGCTCGGGGAGCCATCTCCAAAAAGGCTTAACTTGTCTTTGAACCTTTTTTTTATTTTATTTCATATTATCATTGTCCTCATGCCATCAAGACTGTTTAATCCTAACTCAAAAGATCCTTTTGTACTAAGCAGATCAAGAATAGATAATTTTCTTGAATGCTCTAAGTGTTTCTATCTAACAAATAGGGTTGGGATTGCTAGACCTCCAATGTTCCCCTTTAATTTAAATAATGCTGTAGATGAATTACTAAAGAATGAATTTGATTTATACAGGGAGAAAGGCGAACCACACCCTATTATGATAGAAAATAATCTTAAAGCATTGCCTTATAAACATCCTGATTTAGATGAATGGAGAGAATCTTTACAGCATGGAGTTAAAAGACATCATAAACAAAGTAATCTTGTTCTGCGAGGAGGCCTTGATGACTTATGGATAAATACTGAAACTAATGAATTGATAGTTGTAGATTACAAAGCTACCTCAAAGAAAGGAGAAGTAAGTATAGATGCAGACTGGCAAATATCTTATAAAAGACAAATTGAATTTTATCAATGGTTATTGAGAGGTAATTCCTTTGATGTTTCTGATACAGGGTATTTTGTATATTGCAACGGTATTTCTGAAAAGGATGAATTTAAGAATCAACTTGAATTTACAACAAAATTAATTCCATACAAAGGGGATGATTCTTGGATTGAGCCCACTTTAATTGAAGTTAAAGAGACCTTAATGAAAAACTCGCCACCTGAAGCAGACTCTAAATGCAACTACTGTGCATATGTAAAGAAAACATTAATGATCTAGTCTCTATTTAACCTTCCAAGTAGTTTCTTTACCTGAATCCTCTAAGATTATCCCTTTCTTTTCTAATGTATCTCTAATTTTGTCAGATAATTCAAAGTTCCTATTTTCTCTAGCTTTATTCCTTTTAATAATCATAGACTGAATCTCTTCATCACTTAATTCAGACCTAGATTTAAAATAATCCTTGGGTTTTTGTTGAAGAATGCCTAAAGGTTCTGATAAATTAACTAAAGTAGCTCCTAGAGTTGTTGCCTCTTTTATGTCTCCTTTTTCTTTGGCAAGGTTAATTGATTTTGCTATTTCAAACAGTACGGCAAGAGCAGAGGGAATATTGAAGTCATCTTCCATAGCCTCTTTAAAGGAAGAAATAAGATCATCATCTACTGAAGGGCTTTCTTGTCTTAGATTTAAATCAATTAATGCAGTGTATAGACGATCTAAGGAATTCTTTGCTTCTAGAACTCCTTCTTCAGAATAGTTAAGTGGGCTTCTGTAGTGATTTGAAATTAAAAAGAATCTAATCACCTCTGAAGGAAATTTCTTTAAAGCTTCTTTTATGGTGATAAAGTTATCTAAAGATTTAGACATTTTCTCTTTATCAATTCTTAAAGGGCCAGTGTGCATCCAGCATTTAGCAAACTCTTCTCCCGTAGCACAAACAGATTGTGCTATTTCATTTTCATGATGAGGAAACTTTAGATCTATTCCACCGCCATGTATATCAAAATTGTTTCCTAAGGCATCCATGCTCATTGCTGAGCATTCAATATGCCATCCTGGTCTGCCCCTTCCCCAAGGTGATTCCCAAGTAAGTCCTTCTATATCTTGTTTCCAAAGAACAAAGTCTGTTGGACTCTTTTTTTCTTGATCGACATCTATTCTTGCTCCGGCTATTAAGTCTTGTGTATTTCTATTAGACAGCTTTCCGTAATCTTTAAATGAATCAGTAGAAAAATAAACATCTTCCTTCCCAGTATAAGCATGGCCTTTATCAATCAATCCTTCTATTAAAGAAATAATTAAATCAATGTTATCAGTTACTCTAGGTTCACAGTCTGGGACTATCATGCCAAGATCATTAAAATCTTCTTGCATAGATACGATGTATTTATCTGTTAAATTCTTAACATCAATATTTAACTCATTTGCTCTGGAAATAATCTTGTCATCTACATCAGTAATATTTCTTATGTAATTGACTTTATAACCTGTCTTTCTTAGATATCTAACAATTACATCAAAGCACAAGAATGTTCTAGCGTGACCTATGTGGGTATCATCATAGACGGTCATTCCGCATATATACATCCTGACTTGTTCACCATCTAGAGGAACTAATTCTTCTTTTTTTCTAGTTAGACTATTGTATATCTTCACAATGTTGCTGCTTCTTTGAGTCTTTTTAAAACTCTTTCCTGACCCATGACTTCAGTTACCTGGTCTAGTTCTGGTCCTGAGAGTTGGTAAGTAATTGATGCCCTGATCGGCATAAAAAGATCTTTCCCTTTTGTTCCTGTTTCTTCTCCGATTAGTTTCATTGCTTTAGACCAGTTCCCCCAATTATCTTTTACAATTTTTTCAGCTATTTTAAAGAATTCAGGTCCTGATTGCTTAATTAGATCTTCTACTTCTTTAATGGAGCCTAAAGAATTTACAAATAGATTATCTAGATAGTCAACTGCTTCAGCAGGAAACATAATATTGTCTTTAACGAGCTCAACAAAACTATCTTTATCTATGTCTTTAGGTAGATTTTTTAGGTGAGGTTTAAGCCATGATCCTAATTCCTGAATGGATTTAGATTCAATGACATTTTTCTGCCAAAAAGATAATTGATTGTGGTCAATTCTACTTGGTGATGTTGAAATATTATCCACTTTAAATACTGAAGATAACCCCTCTAAGTCTCTTAATTCATTATCTGAAATAGTATGCCCAACTCTTGCAAGATAATTGATAACAGCCTCAGGAAAGAATCCTATTTCTTTTAACTCTTTTACGGAAAGACTGCCGTTTCTCTTAGATAGAGGGGCTCCATCGTCACCTGTAAATAAAGCAACGTGAATAAATTCTGGAATCTCTAGATTGAGAGCTTTCAATAAGGCAATTTGCCTTGGTGTATTACTTAAATGATCATCTCCTCTCAAGACTACATTTACACCCATCAAAGAATCATCTATTGCATTAGCAAACATGAAAGTTGGAGTTAAATCCTTTTTTCTTACTATGAAATCATCTAAATCACTGCTTTGAAAAGACTGCTCACCCTTAACTAAATCCTGAAAAGTTATTGCATTATCCTTCGGCAGCCTAAACCTATATACAGGCTGATTACCTTTCTCTAGCTCTTTCTCTATATCTTCTTTAGAAGCGTTAGACCAAATTCCAGTATATCTCGGGGGTTCGCCAGCTGCCATTTGATTTCTTCTTATTATTTTTAATTCTTCTTCACTTGTAAAACATGGATATATAAGATCTTCTTCTAGTAACTTATTATAAAAAGATTCATATATTGAGTTTCTTTCAGATTGATAATATGGCTCTTCCGGACCTCCGACCCTTGGCCCTTCTTGCCAATTTAAACCCATCCACTCTAAATCATCACAGACCGCTTCTGAATATTCTTTTTTTGATCTCTCTGAGTCAGTATCTTCTATTCTTAAGATAAAAGTACCGTTAAACTTTTTTGCTAAAAGAACATTCAAGAGTGCAGTCCTTAGATTACCTAAGTGTAAAAGTCCAGTTGGACTTGGACAAAATCGTGACTTGTAGACAGGCATTTTCTTATTTTATTGGAAGCTATTCTATAAAATACGTATTATAGCCTCCTCATGGCAATGATTATTACAGAAAAATGAAACAAATCTCATCAATTACCACTCTAATTATAATATTTATTGGGCTTCTGTGGATATCAGGCTGTTCTCAAAACCAAAGTAAGGAGATAAAAGTGATAACTTTCGAAACAACCCTAGGACCTATAGTAATTGAATTATTTAAAGAAGAGGCACCAATAACATCCAAAAATTTCTTGGAATACGCTGAAAATGGGTTCTTTAATGGGACCTTGTTCCATAGAGTTATACCTGGATTTGTTATTCAAGGAGGAGGAATGGAATCTGGAATGGTCGATAAAAAAGGTAAAGATCCAATCCAAAATGAAGCCAATAATGGTGTGAAAAACCTAAAATGGACATTATCCATGGCAAGGACTAATGAGCCACACTCAGCCAGCTCTCAATTTTTCATTAACCTTGTAAATAATAGCTCTTTAGATCACACAGAAGAAACCATCCAAGGATGGGGCTATGCAGTATTTGGTGAAGTTGTTGAAGGTTTTGAAACGGTAGAAGCTATTGCGGCTGTTGCAACTGGCAATTCTGGTTTTCATCAAGATGTGCCTTTAGAAGAGATTTCAATAGTTGATACAAAAATCACGACGGAGTAGGAATGGCTTATTGTTTTATATCTGATCTACACTTACATGAGGACAGACC